>CEAZ01061861.1_pt1 | contig 107986 bp, 82 predicted proteins | sample 557361 | NCBI WGS metagenome assembly CEAZ01 (sample SAMEA3182074, study PRJEB8094) | gut metagenome | biome: human; feature: gut; material: Stool; isolation source: human stools | place: Canada | collected 2012-02-22 | reverse complement strand
AGAGCTGGCAAGAGCTCACCAGTCAGACCTAACGCCGAGAAAATGAGATATATAACTTAATCTTAATTATATGATAGAAACATCAAAATTAACTTTTGGAACTCTGCAAGGTACAGGGTTTAAGAGCGTCAACGGGAACGAAATCCCGCAATTCATTGACAAACTGGTAGATTCGGAGCACCCTAATGATGAATGTATAAACTGGGAATCCAAAATTTGGGCGACATTCAATCTTGCCAGAAGCTACCTTAAATATAGAGGGCTGACAACAGAATCGACGAGTGCCGAGGATAAGAAAGAAGCACTCGGTCAGGCAATCAATGATATTTGGGAGAATGCAACAATGTTCGATACCTGCTTCCAACTCTTTTCGGAGGTGTTGCGGACGCATACTCCCGATTTTGACAGCTATTGTGCCGTAATAGGAGTTAATCCCGAGGCAGTTGCACAGCACATCTTATATGAAGGTATCGGAAAGGTAAATGAGGTGCTTCGTTATGGTCTGGAACGAACGTATGGCCCTCTTATCATTCTGAAACTTGCATTCATTCGGTTTAATTTAGAGGAGAGTGTTCAATGGTAGTAAGTGTTTATAAACAAATAATTTTGTAAAATATGGGAAAAACAAAGAAAAATCGTAATGCCAAGCAAGGCATTGACACTATGGGCGTTTCAACATCTGAAATCGCAAAAGAAATTAGCAAACCTCAAACTGCAATGCCTATTTACGAATCGAATGATGATGATACGGACTGGCAAACAATGCTTTGGGAAGTTACAAAAAATGCCAGAAAACTGTATGACGGTATCTCGACACTCTGTTTGTCCTATACCGAAAAACAAGATGCCATCGCAGAGGTTGCAGAAATAACATATGATGATCCAGCTATGATGATAGAGCATATCAAAATGATGGCAAAGCGTCTTTGTCTGGTTCCAGGATTTCGGGCTTATTGCAGTAAATTAGGCGTTGGACCAGACTGCGTCGCTCAGCATATTATTTTTGACGGGTATGCGAAAGTCAAGGCAGTAATAGAGCGTGGATTGGAGCCTGTATATGGAGAAACAATCGTCTTGTTCTCAATGCCGATAGTTGGTTATGAGTTAGAATAATTCAATAATCTGTTTTTATATCTTTTAGAGGGGACTATCCAACAATGGATAGCCCCCTCAATCTTTTTCATAATAGATTCTGCATCGCCGCGTCTATCTGCGAGTTCTCGAAACTATCCAAGTAAATCTGTGTAGTCGATAGGTCGGAGTGTCCCAATGATTCGGAAATGATGGCAATATTCACTCCCGAACGCTTCAAAACCGTGGCAAACGTATGCCGAGCCACGTAAGTAGTCAGATGTTCGATGCCAACCCGCTGTCCGATTTTACGCAACCAACGATTCGTGTTCGTCAGCACCTTATGCGTTCGGTCATATCTCTGCTGTTCCGTCCTATGCACACGACGGTCGAGTATCGGAAAAATATAATCTTCATCCGTCTGTCCTCGTTGCTGGTATTTGACAATGATATTCCGCATTTCCTCCGTCAGCAGAAAATTGATAGGCTTGCCCGTTTTCTTGCGAACATATTGCACCCGTCCGTCCCGTATGTTGCCGTATTTCAGCAGGGCAATGTCCGCAAAGTTAATCCCCGCACCGAAATAGCTGAACACGAAAATATCCCGTGCCAATCGTTCGGAGGGATAGCCTTGCGACAAATCGAGTGCAATAACCTTGCGCACGTCCTCTTTCGTAATGGCCCGTTTCTTCGTCCGCGTATCGAATTTGCTGACTTTATAGGCATCGAACGGGTAATAATCCCGTTTCACCAACTGCAATTCTACCGCCTTGTTGAACACGCTACGCAACGTCCGAAAGAGTTGGCTGATGGTCGTATCACCGCAACCGCTCGTCCGTAACCAATTCTCGTAACGACGCAACCACACGGCGTCAATATCGCTGAACGGGATTTGCAACCGCTGCCCCGTGAATTTCAGCAACGATGTACGGGAGTATTTGTAAACGCCTGCATTGCCGAGTTTACCGCCGCGTTTCATGTCGTCAATCAGTTTATCGTACAATTCGACCACCGTAGCGCAACGGACTTGGTTATGAAAATGGGACACGAGCGTTTCCACCGTGTATTCACGTTGCTGGGTGGTCATTTCGAGAATCAAATCGTTGTATTCCGCCGTTTTTGCGGCTATCAGCCGTTCGATTTGCTCCTTGTTGGGACAATTTCGTTTGGGCTTGCCTTTCTCGAAATCCCAAAACTTTTCATGCAGGGAAAGGCCGAGCGAAACGTATTTGCGTTTGCGGTCTTTCGTAACTCGGAGCATTAAAGGAAGCGTTCCGTCTTTGAGAGGTTTGTACTTGTAACAAATGACCTCGATGTTTGCTTTCATGCGTCATTTCGGTTGACACATTGGTTAACACAAACGGGCAAAAAACGTGTAAACCGACCACGGAGGTACACAAAAGAAAAACGACCTACACTGCTGTAAGTCGTTGATTTTCAATTGTGGGAGCTGAGGGATTCGAACCCCCGACCCTCTGCTTGTAAGGCAGACGCTCTGAACCAGCTGAGCTAAGCTCCCCTAAAAATGGCTTGGGACTGCAAAGGCAATCTTCCGATCACCCTCCGGACCACCCTTTTACGGACGACCCCTTGCAGGCGTTTTTTGAAAGAACCTTTACGCAACCCTCGCGCATCTGCGCCTGAACAAGGACTTGAACCTAGGACCCCATGATTAACAGTCATGTGCTCTAACCAACTGAGCTATTCAGGCATTTCGAAACGGGTTATCCCGTCGTTTCGGAGTGCAAATATATAGCAATTTTTCATTCCCGCAAAATTATTGCACGATTTTTTCGCAAAAAAAGTATCTTTGCATGTCGCACAAATCATAAAGAAATGATCCCGAATCGCGTTATTTTCCTTATTCTCTTGACACTATGCGCCTTAACGGCCTCGGCGCAGGAACATCTGTCTTTTCGGCCCGATACGTGGGACTTCGGCACGATCCGCGAAACCGACGGCCGCGTCAGCCACACGTTCACGGGTGTCAACCGCGGCGACAGTCCTCTGGTGATCCTCGACGTGGTGACCACCTGCGGCTGCACGGTCCCCGATTTCTCGAAGAAACCGATCCTTCCGGGCGAAAAGACGCAGATCACCGTCACCTACGACCCCGCCAACCGCCCCGGCTCATTCACCAAGGAGCTGTGGGTCTACTCTTCGGAGAAGCGGAAGATCGCCACGCTCACCGTGCAGGGGAGCGTCATCCCGCGGCAGAAAACCGTCGAGGAGCTATACCCCGTCGATGCCGGCGGAGGGCTGCGGCTGGCCTCGACGCTCAACGCCTTCTCCTATATTTATCCGGGGCGGCAGGTGCAGGCGGCGATCGGCTACGCGAACACCTCGAAACGCCCGGTCCGCCTCGAACTGCGGTCCGAAACCACGAGCGGAGCGCTTCGGACCGACTATCCGAAACAGATCGCGCCGGGCGAACGGGGTGAAATCAACTTCACCTACCTCATCCCCGCCGACAAACCCCGCTACGGGACCGTGCGCGACGCGCTGGAGGTCCTGATCGACGGACGGAGCAACGGCACGACGCTCGTCACCCACGGCATCGGCGTCGACCCGCAGCCCGCGGATGCAACACAAAACGCCCCGAAAGCCGATTTTTCGGAAAATATCCTTAAATTTGGACCGGTCAAACATGCGGGACCAGTCCGGAAAAAGCACTTTACGCTTTCGAACGCGGGCGGCGCGGAGCTGATCGTGCGGGCCGTCGAAGGCGAGGGACACGTGGCCACGACACTCGCCCCGGGGCAGAAAATCGCCCCCGGAGATTCGCTGCGCTGCGAAATCCTGCTCGATCCCCGGACGCAGGACTACGGCATCGTGACCGAACACCTCGTGGTGGTGACCAACGACCCCGTGCGGCCCATGCGGCGCATCCGGGTGACGGCAATCATCGAAGAGTGACACACAAACACACAACGGATATAATGTACCCCATTCTTGAAAAAAGACTCCTCGCAGAGGGCATCTGGCTGATGAAGGTCCTCGCACCGCGCGTGGCCCGCTCGGCGCAGCCCGGACAATTCGTCATCGTGCGCGTCGACGAACACGGCGAGCGCATTCCGCTCACGATCTCCGATTTCGACGCTGCGGAGGGCAGCGTGACCATCGTCACGCAGGCCATCGGCGCCTCGACGCGCAAAATCTGCGCACTGAACGAGGGCGATGCCCTCGCCGACTTCGCAGGTCCGCTGGGCCACCCTTCGGAATTCGTCAAAATGCCCGTCGAAGAGCTGCGCAAACGCCGCTACCTCTTCGTGGCGGGCGGCGTGGGCACGGCCCCGGTCTACCCGCAGGTCAAATGGCTCCGGGAACACGGCGTGAAGGCCGACGTCATCATCGGCGCCAAGACACGCGACATGCTGATCTACACCGACGCCATGCGCGCCGTAGCCGAAAACCTCCATATCGCCACCGACGACGGTTCGGAGGGTTTCAAGGGACTCGTGACGGCGCTGATCGGGGAGCTGATCGAAAAAGAGGGCAGACACTACGACGAATGCGTGGCCATCGGCCCGATGATTATGATGAAGTTCGTGGCCCTCACCACGAAGAAGTACGCGCTGAAAACCACCGTGTCGCTCAATGCGCTGATGGTCGACGGCACGGGCATGTGCGGCGCCTGCCGCGTGACGGTCGGCGGCCGGACGCGCTTCACGTGCGTCGACGGCCCGGAGTTCAACGCCCACGAGGTCGATTTCGACGAGGCGATGCGCCGGCAGGGCATGTACCGCACCCAGGAGCAGCGCGCCGCGGCGATCGAGGCCGAGCGCGAGGCCGGACACGTATGTAAGATCGGATTGGACAAGTAGAAAGGTATTTTAGCGACGGAGACCATGCAGAATATATAATTATCTCCCGCATAGAACTTCCCGCTTTTCACCTTTCACCTTTCACTTTTAACCTTTCATCTGCTATCACATGGCAAACAAAATACCCCGCGTGCCGGTGCGCGAACAGGACCCGGCGATCCGTGCGACCAATTTCGAGGAGGTCTGCTACGGCTACGACCTCGAAGAGGCCACACTCGAAGCTTCGCGCTGCCTGCGCTGCAAGAATCCCCGCTGCGTGGCGGCCTGCCCCGTAGGCATCCGCATCCCCGACTTCATCGCCGCCCTGCACGAAGGGCGGTTGCAGGAGGCTGCCGACATCATCTCCGAGGACAGTTCGCTGCCGTCGATCTGCGGCCGCGTCTGCCCGCAGGAGAGCCAGTGCGAAGGCTCGTGCATCCTGGGCATCAAGAGCGAACCGGTCGCCGTGGGCAAGCTCGAACGCTTCGTCGGCGACTGGAAACTCGAACACGGCGCCCCCGTGCAGCCTGCCGCCGTGCGCAACGGCCGCAAGGTCGCCGTCATCGGCAGCGGCCCGGCCGGGCTGGCCTGCGCCAGCGACCTGGCCCGCATGGGCTACGAAGTGAAGATTTTCGAGGCGCTGCACAAGGTAGGCGGCGTGCTGGTTTACGGCATTCCCGAATTCCGCCTCCCGAAGGAGCGGATCGTGGCGCGCGAGATCGCCCAGGTCGAACGGCTGGGCGTCGGGATCGAGACCGACGTGATCGTGGGCCGCACCGTGACGATCGACTCGCTGCTGGACGACGAAGGCTATGACGCCGTATTCATCGGCTCGGGCGCCGGGCTGCCCCGCTTCATGGGCATCCCGGGCGAGAACCTCAACGGCGTGGTTTCGGCCAACGAGTTCCTCACGCGGGCCAACCTGATGCATGCCTACGACAAGGCGTACGACACCCCGATCTACGTCGGACAGCGCGTCGTGGTCGTGGGCGGCGGCAACGTGGCGATGGACGCCGTGCGCACGGCCAAACGGCTGGGCGCCGAGGCCACGATCGTCTACCGCCGTTCGGAAAAAGAGCTTCCGGCGCGCGTCGAGGAGGTCCACCACGCCAAGGAGGAGGGCATCCGCTTCCGCATGCTGACCAACCCCACCGCAGTCCTCGGCGACGAAAAAGGCTGGGTGACGGGCCTGCGGTGCGTGGAGATGGAGCTGGGCGAACCCGACGAAAGCGGCCGCCGCTCGCCGGTGGTGAAGGAGGGCTCGGAATTCGAAATCGAATGCGACGTGGTGATCATGGCGCTGGGAACTTCGCCCAATCCGCTGCTGGCCGCCACGACCGCCGGTCTGGAAACCACCCGCCGCGGCTGCATCACGGCCGACGAGCGCGGTGCGACGACCCGTCCGGGCGTCTTCGCGGGCGGCGACGCCGTGACGGGCGCCGCAACGGTCATACTGGCCATGGGAGCGGGACGCACCGCGGCCAAAGCCATCGACGAATACATAAAATCGCGTTAACCCCTACAATTCCCGGGAAAAATGCGTAATTTCACAGCGTAAAAACCTTTAAGACTCGATACCAATGAGAAGCTCGAAAACCCTGATCGCCGCACTGGCTTTCGCCGGCCTGACGGCCTGCGCCGACAACACCCCCAAAACCTTCTCGGGATTCATCACCGACGCCTCGATGAACACCGTCACCGTCCGTGCGCTGACCGACGAGAGCACCTGCACCTTCGCGACCACGGACGCCGACAAGAGCGACGCCAACGGCCTGCTGCTCGGCGCCCCCGTCACCGTAGACTACACGGGCAAGCTGAAGGACGGAACCGCCGCCACGAAGATTGCGACCGATCCCACCTACGCCGAAGCCGTCGGCAAATGGACGATGCCCGACCCGATTGCTCCCGAAGGCGTCATGGGCGTCGAGATCATGGTCGAAGGCGCGGCCAGGTCGATCAACATGGCAACGCTGGTCTATACCTCGTGGGAACTTCAGGGCGAGGCGGACAAAATCCTGCTCAAGGGCCAGAGCCTCGGCAACGGCCAGACCATCGACTTCACCCAGACGGGCGTGATCGCCAAAACGGCCGACGGGAACTACACCCTCACGATCGAGGGCACGGGCACGGTCTACACCAAGGCCAGGCAGTAAACAGCTTTCCGCCCCGAAAAGCCAGCGCCTCCGGACTTCCGGGGGCGCTTTCGTTTCCGGGAGGGTCCGGCGTCCGTTTTTCCCCGAAAATAGCGGCTCCGACGCTTGCTAAATCCGTGCTAAATGCGTAAATTTGTGGCTACTAACCCGTTTATCCGAACCATGAACAAAATTCTGACGGGAGCCTTGCTGCTCCTCTTTTCCTCCAGCGCCGCGGCGCAGACTCCCCGCGACTCGATTGCATTCGCCACCGCCCAGTGGCGCACGGCCGACCTCGGCGGCGGCGCCGAATGCCGCTACGCCCAGATCGACATGTTCGGGTCGCGGCAGAGCATCTCCGTCGCCACCTACCCCGGACGCAGGTTCACCACCTCGATCGTCCACCTCGACCGCAGGGCCGAGTCCACGAGCGATCTGGGGAAAGCCGCCGGCGCGGAGATCGCCGTCAACGGCAGCTACTTCAACGTCAAAACCTTCGAACCGGTCACCTTCGTCCTGCTCGACAGAAAGATCGTGGGACGCACCACCCCCGAGGAGGCATTCCGCACCAACGGCGTCATCGCCTTCAAGGACCGCAAGGGCCGCCGGATGGAGATCTTCCCGTGCGACACGACGCAGTATGCCGACGTGGCGCGCCGCTACCGCTCGGCGCTGGCCGCAGGCCCGGTGCTGATCGACGGCGGCAAGGTGGTCGAATACACCTCCGGAAGCAGTTTCTACACGCGCCGCCATCCCCGGACGCTGATCGGCAAACGAGCCGACGGCACGGTGGTGATGGCCGTCATCGACGGGCGTTTCAAAGGCCAGGGCGACGGCGCGACCATCGCCGAAACAGCCTACATCGCACGCCAGTTAGGTCTTACCGAGGCGCTGAACCTCGACGGCGGCGGCTCCTCGACGCTCTGGACGGCGCAGGAAGGCGTTCTCAACCATCCCTACGACAACCGCCGCTTCGACCACGAGGGCGAGCGCGGGGTCCCCAACTGCATCGTGGTCCGCAGGTGACCGGCCAGCGGCCCGGAATCAAAGAACGCGGTTTGATGAAGTTGCATCAAACCGCGTTCTCATTTAACCTGATCACCCTTATTGCTTCGACTGCACGTACTGTTCGTACAACCGGTCGTAACAAGCCTTCAACTGCGGGAACTCCGCCTTCTTCACCTCGTACATGAAGACGCCCCGGTAGTGCGCATCCTCGTACAGGGCCTTCAGGATCGCCGTCCAGTCGTTGTCGCCCCGGCCCTGGCCCGGCAGTTCGTGACACTCGTTGCGGCCGTCGCCGTCGCTGACGTGAATCGTCCTCACCCGGCGTCCGAGCGCACTGATCAGCAGTTCGGGATTGTCGATGTGGTTGGTGTCGACCGCGGCGTCCACCTCCCGGGGCACGAGCGACATGATGTGCAGCACCTCTTCGACCGTACGGCCCAGCGGGCGTTCGTAGTTCCCGTCCTTGACCAGTTCGTAGCCCAGCATGTTCTCGATCACCACCCGGGCGCCGATCTTCTTCGCATCGGGAAGCAGCTCCCCGACCGAGCGCACCAGCTGCGCGATCCGCGCGTCGCGCTCCCCGTGCCCGAGATACCAGCTCGGGTGGAACAGCACGATCCGCGGCGACAGGATCTTGCAGAAGCGCAGCACGCGGCGGTGCAGTTCGACACTCCGCTGCCGCACGGCCTCGTCCGTCTGCGAGAGGTCGATCTCGCGGCCGAAAGGCATGTGCACCGACCAGATTTCGATTCCGGCGCGCCGCAGGTCGCGCTTCAGCTGACGGCAGCGCGCCTCGATCTGCCGATCGTCGGTCATCTCCTTGTTCAGGAACAGCGTCGACGCGCTGATCTCGATGGCGTCGATGCCAGCCCTCTTCGCCTCGGCGAAGGTTTCGTAGGTCCAGTTCGTCACCGGGCCGAAAATCCCGGACGAGGAACCCACCTTCAGCCGCGGCGGCTGCCCGGCAAACACCGGGATTGTGCATAGGACTGCAAGCAGCAGCAGTCCGGTTCTGTAAAGTTTCATAACTGTAAGGATCATAAAAAAGTCGGGCCGATGCAAAACCGCACCTCCTTGCGGGGCGGCCGGACGCCGCGACGGATAAAAGGGGCGTTACGACCCCAAAGATACAAAAAAAGGGGCGCACCGACGAAAGCACGCCCCCTGTGAACAGATTTATTTCACGACGGCTCCGATCACCGTCTTGCCCGTGCGCGAAGCGCCGGTCTGGTCGATGGCGCTGACCGCCTCGCCGAAGGCCGGATCGAGCGTCTCGCCCAGGATCTTCAGCTCCGAAGCGGACATGCCGTACTGGCGCGCCGGATTCGCGTCGCCGAGCAGCACGCAGGTCTTCGTCGCACCGCCGTTGTCGCCCAGCGGGCTGAGCATCGAGGCAGGATCGAACGCCGCGCCTGCGACAGCCATACCGTCGGCATTGTAGACCGTGCCTCCGATAATGGAGTTGGCGACCTTGTAGCTGGCGTCCTTGAACCAGGCGACATCGTCGGCCGCGCCGTCCGTCGTATTGCCCGAGATCAGCGTATTGTAGACTTCGATGGACCCTCCGACGGCAGCCTGCTGCAATCCCGCGCCGTTTCCGGCCGTCACCGTCGTGTTGCCGGCAATCGTACAGCTGACGATCACCGCCTTGCTCGGCTTGTCCGCCTTGCCGTAGACCGCGATACCGCCGCCCTTTCCGGCATTGTTGCCATAGACCGTCGAATTGACGATCACCAGATTGCCGTTTTCGCGGACGTAAATACCGCCGCCGTTTCGGGTCGCATGCTCGGGGTTGACGCTGTTGCCCGAGATCGTGGTGTTGCTGATCAGCACATTGGTCTTGCCGCCCGTGTCGCCGAAGACGTAGATACAGGGAGCTACGCCCGACGCCTTGTTGTTGCTGAACGTACAGTTGTTGATCCGCAGCAGTTTGGCTCCGTCGGCCCACAGGCCGCCGCAGTTGTATATCGTCGTCGACTTGGTCGCATTGTCGGCAACCACGCAGTTGTCGAACAACGCCTCGGCTCCGGCGTCGACACGGATGGCGCCCATGCGGATGTCCGTATTGTCGACGATCTTGCAGTTGAGGATGTCCACCGTCGCGTTGCCGATGAAAATGCCCGCGCCGTAACTCTGGTAGAACTTCACGCCGCCTATCGTCGTGCTGCCCACCGATCCGAACTGCGACGAACCGTTCTTGATCGTGAATCCGTCGAGCGAAGCCTTCATGCCGTTCATCTTGGCCGCCGTCACCGCAACCACGTGGCATACGGCGTGATCGCCGTCCAGAATCGTCTCGTTCGCCACGGGATCAGCCACGGCGCCCTCGGCCGCATCGGCCGGATAGCCGCCGATCATCGAGAAGTTGCTGTGGATTTCGAACGTGTTGTCCAGCGCGGTCTTCATGCCCGTCAGCGGAACCGAAGGCACGTAGGAACCCGCAGCCACATGGATCACGTCGCCGTTCATCGCCTGGTCGATCGCGTTGGCCAGCGTGGTCGCCGTCTCCCATGTCAGGCCGTCCTTGTCGGCCGAACCGTCGGTCCTGACATAGTAGTGCGTCGCCAGGTCCGAAGCGCTCGCAGCGGCCTGCGTCACGGGCAGCGTGACGTTCTCGCCCTTGATGACGTAGGCCGAGATCGTCGCCGTGCGTTCGTCGAGCGTACGGTTTGCGGCCACGGTCACCGTGATCGTGGCGTCGCCCTGTCCGTACGACGGATCGAACGACACCCAGTCCTTGTCGCATTCGATGCGCCACGGAAGGTTCGATTTGATCGAAAGTTCGTAGTCCTTGGTGGCCTTCTCCGCGGTGATGCTCGTCTCCACGAACGACAGTTCGGGCGTCTCGGGAGTAAAGGCCGTATCGTCGCTAAAATCCTGGCAGGCTCCCAGCGCCGCGCATGCGGCCGTCAGGAGCAGGTATTGAAATATCGTTTTCATCGGTTCCGTCTTTTATTGTTCAACAATCGCCAGTCCGGTCGCCACCTTGCGCATGACCCCGCCCTGGTCGGTCGGCCAGTTCAGCAGTTTGAGTTCGCCCTCCGCGCCGTCGCGTGCGATGAAGGTCGACGAGCCGCCGCCGTCGAGGTTGAGCGCGTCGCTGGCTCCGCAGGCCGACATCAGGTTCATCAGGTCCAGCAGGTCGGCGCCGTTCGAATAGTAGAAGTTACGGCCGTCGACCACCATCAGGTAGACCTCCTTGCCGTCCTGCGACACGCCGATCGCCGTACGCGGTTCCATGTTCGCCACCGGCATCGTGTTGCCGCTCTGGTCCAGCTGCTCGCCGTTCTTGAGCAGCAGCGTGCTGCGGCCGCAGACCGCTTCGCGGACGATGTCCTTGTGAAGAGCGTACTCCTCCTCCGTGAAGCAGCAGGCCTCGTTGTCCTTCGTGATCACGAAGACGTTGCAGTCCGTACGGCTGAACGAAGTCTTCACCGCCACACCGTCGCGGTAGCATACGCCGTAGGGGATGTAGGTCGTCGTATTGAAGAAGTCGGCGTTCGTGCCGCCCAAGACCTTCTTCCCGTTCTTCTGCATCGCTTCGAGCTGCTTCATAATCGTCTGGCCGGTGCCCACCTGGTTCTTGTCGTCGGCGAGCGTCGTGCGCAGGGTGATTTTGTCGCTCAGGGCGATCTTGAACAGGAACAGCTGCATGGCCAGTCCGTCGTCGGCCAGAAATGCCATCTCCAGCACGTCCACGCCGTCGGCCAGGTTGTAGGTCCTGTCGCTCTTCACGTGAGCCACATACCCGTTCGATCCGTCGACGATGCTCTGTCCCCAGGCCGTCTGGGCGGTCGTGTCGAACTTGGCGTATTCGTCGAAAGCATTCGAATTGTCGCACGCAGCAAGCAGCCACACGCACAACAGCATTCCGATCATATATCTGTATGTTTTCATCGTTTTATCGTTTTATGCATATTGGACAATCCCGCTAATAACCCGGATTATTCGGTTTGAGGTTCGGATTGTAAAGCAACTCCCGGCTCGGAAGCGGCATCAGGCACTGGTAGTCCTTCGTGCCGAGCGTCTGCGTAGCCTTTCCGGTCCGCACGAGGTCATACCAGCGGAAACCCTCGGCGAGGAACTCCAGACGGCGCTCCTGAAGCACCGCGTCGAGAAAATCGGCTTCGTTCCCCGGACTCACCCTGTCGAGGCCACGCTTTTCCCGCAGTTCGTTGAGACGATCCAGACCTCCGTTCAGCCCCTGCGCCTCGGCGCTGATCAGGTACATTTCGGCCAGACGCGAAATCACCACGGGGTCCGACCCGGTCTGCCCGCTGGGGTATTTGTTGACGAAGTTCAGGTTGTCGAGCGTGGTGATCGACACCTCCTTGCGCAGGTCGTTGTCGGCGTACATCGTCATCACGTCGCCCGCGGGACGGTAGTTGTAACTGCCCTTGTTGGGGTGGTTGTAGGAGTAGAACTGGTTGGAAATCTTGATCGACGAACCGTCCTCGGTCAGGCACGAGAAGGCGAAGATCACCTCCTTGTTGGCCTTCGAGCGGAAAATCTTGTCGAAGTCGTCGAGTGCGTAGTTCGGATTGGCGATCAGGCTCTCGGCCAGCTCCTTGGCCTCTCCCTTCTTGCCCAGATAGAGTTTCACGCGCGCTTTCAGGGCCGTCACGGCGGCGGGCGACACGTAGTAGAAACTGTCGGCGCTCAACCCGTTCAGGAAGCCCGAAGCCGCGTCGAGGTCCTCCTCGACCAGCTCCCAGGCCATCGAGGCCGGGTCGCGCGAAACCTTGGCCTGGGTGTTCTGCCGCAGGACGGGCACGTCGCCGAAGCGGGTCACCAGACAGAGGTAAATATACGCCCGGAAATAGCGGCACTCGCCCAGCACCCGGTTCCGCGTGGGGCTGTCGGCCAGCCCCTCGGCGATGGACATGACGTTGTTCACCTGCAAAAGCGCCTTGTAGTAGCCGTTCCACTGGCTGCTGACAAACGTATGCAGCGCATTGGAAAGCGAGTTGATCAGGTCGATCGGGCGGCCCGTGCTGGTCATCAGCTCACCGCCGAAGAGGTCGAACGCGATGTAGGAGTAGTAGGTAGGTCCCTCCTGGACCTTATTGTACATTCCAATGCGCAGCGCCTCGATGTCGTCGGAGCCGACCACCGTCGGGGAGACCGCCGAATGCGGCTCGATGTCGAGCATGCCGCTGCAAGCACCCATCAGGGGCAGCAGGGCAAACAAGATGATTTTATGCAACGATTTCATGATTGTCGGATTTAGAAAGTGATGTTTACGCCTAACTTGAAGATGCGCGGCTGGGGAACGCCGTCGTTATCCTCGCCGTAGAAGCGCGGATCGAGATTGACGCTCGTCTCGGGGTCCCAGCCGGGATAGCGCGAGCAGAGGAAGACGTTGTCGCCCTGGGCATAGACCCGGAGTCCCTTGAGGTGGATTTTCGAAACCAGCCGCTGCGGGAAGGTGTATCCCAGCGTCACCGAGCGCAGGCGGATGAACGAACCGTCGGTCAGGTACATCGTCGAGTTCTTGCCGTTCCAGCCGCTGTACGAGTAGATCGCGCGCGGGTATTTGTCCGACGTGCCGGGTCCCGTCCAGCGGTTGTCGGCATAGGCTTTCAGCAGCGAGCGGGTATAGCCGGGCTTGGAGCCGTGGATCATCCACGACGCATACACGTCGTTTCCGTAGCTGTACGTAAAGAAGAGGCTCAATTCCAACCCTTTGTACTTGAAGGTGTTGTTCCAGCCGCCCGAGAATTTGGGGTTGGGGTTGCCCGTGACGATACGGTCGTCGTCCGTGATGTTCCCGTCGCCGTTGCGGTCCCAGTACTTGACGTCGCCGGCGCGCACGCCCTTGTCGTAGAGCGCCTGCGGCACCTCGCCGTCGTACTGGTAGATGCCGTCCGTGCGGAAGATGTACCACGAACCCACCGTCCGGCCGAGTTTCAGCGCGCGGTTGGCGCCGATCGACAGCAGGTCGTCTTCGAGCAGCGACGTCAGCTTGTTGACATTGCGGGCGATGTTGAACGACGAACTCCACAGCACCTTGCCCAGATTGAGGTGGGTGTTGATCGTGAACTCGACACCCTTGTTGCGCATCGACCCGATGTTGCTCAGGATCGAGGTCTCGCCCGTCGTGGCGTGCACGGGCTTCGAGTAGAGCAGGTTGTTCGTGTTCTTCAGGTAAACGTCGGCGATCATGTTGATCTTGCCGCCCAGGAAGCTCAGGTCGAATCCGGCGTTGTACTGGTCGGCGGTCTCCCACGTCAGACGGTCGTTGCCGCTCGACGAAATGGCGATGCCGCTCTGGCCGCCGTAGTTGACGCCGCCGCTGATCAGGGCCTGCCAGCCGTAGTTGCTGATTCCGTCCTGGTTACCCGTGCGGCCGTAGCTGGCGCGGATCTTCAGGTCGGTCTTCTCGGCGTTCCAGAACGACTCGTTCGAGACGTTCCAGCCGACCGACACCGAGGGGAACCAGCCCCAGCGGCAGTCGGGCGCGAAGCGCGACGAACCGTCGGTACGGATCGTGGCATTGACCACGTAACGGTCCTTGTAGGCGAGGCTCAAACGGGCGAAATAGGATTCGATGGCATATTCCGACAGTCCGGCGCTGGCATCGACGATGTTGGCGGCCACGCTCGCCACGTCGAACGCCGGCGAGGGATAGTTCTGCGCATCGATGTACGACGTGCGGCTCCTGGTCTTGAGGAACGAGTGACCCACCATGGCCCCGAGTTCGAAATCTTCGCCGATCTTGCGGTTATAGTTGGCGTAGAGGTCGATCGTGTTGGTCATCACGAACCGGTTCCGGTCCAGGATGCGGCCCTTGTCGGCAGCATAGGGGTGGTTCTGATTGTAATAGATGTAGTCGTAGGTGTAGGCCGAGTCGTTGTTGTACGACGCCCTGACCGTCAGCCCCTTGATGATCTGCGCCTCGGCCCAGAACGAACCGATGAAGCGGTAGTTGTCCGTATAGGAGGTCTCCTCGGAGAGAATCTGCACGGCATTGTGCAGCAGCAGTTCGTCGGTTCCGCCCGTGTAATAGCCGCCGTTGGGTTTGTAGGGACGGTCGAAGGGACGCTGCTGCACGGCGCGTCCGATGATCGTCGATCCGAGGTCGGCTCCCGGGATACGGTTGTTGTGCAGGTAGTTGCCGCTGATGTTGGCGCCCACCTTCAGCCATTTGAACATTTCGTGGTTGATGTTCGACTTGAGGTTGACCTTCGAGATGTCGTTCGTCTTGATGACGCCCTCCTGGTAGTTGTAGCTGCCCGAAAGGTAGTATTTGGTCTTGGCGTTGCCGCCCGAAAACGACAGGTCGAGGTAGTGCGACTGCCCGAGCCGGGTGATCAGGTCGAGCCAGTCGGTGTCGGGCATGTCTCCGTAGGGATTGCGGATGGGCTTGACATATCCCGAGCTGTTGACCGTGAAGCCGTTCTGGCGGTTGTAGTTGTCGACGCCCTCGTTGAAGACCTCGACATACTGCTTCGAACCGACGTATTCGCGGCGCCCGGTGTTGGGAAACTGCGTGATGCTGAAGCCGTAGTTGACCTTGACCTCCGATTTGCCCTCGCGGCCCTGCTTGGTGGTGATCAGCACGACGCCGTTGGTGGCGCGCGAGCCGTAGATCGCGGCCGAAGCGGCGTCCTTCAGCACCTCGATCGACTCGATGTCCGTGAGGTTGAGCGTCGCCAGCGAACTCATGTTCTCGCCGAACGAATAGAGCGACGCCGAGTTGTTCGACAGCGGAATGCCGTCGATCACGTAAAGCGGCTCGTTGCTGGCGCTGAGCGACGACGAACCGCGGATGCTCATCTTCTCGGCCGAGCCGAGGTTACCCGAACTGGTCGAGATCGACACGCCGGCGATGCGGCCCTGAAGGAGTTCCGAGGGCGACATCACGCTGCGCATGTTCTCCTCGGTGGGCTTGAACTGGCTGATGGCGTTGGTCACCAGGCTGCGGCGCTGCGTGCCGTAACCGACCACGACCACCTCGTCGAGGGCCATGTTGTCGTTTTCGAGCCGGACCTCATAGAACCGTGCCGGATCGTCCACCGCAACCTCCCTGGTCTTCAGGCCGAGGTAGGAGACGATCAGGCGGACATCCGTGCGCGCCCCGATCCGTACGGAGAACGAGCCGTCGAGGTCGGTGGTGGCGCCGATCGTCGTGCCGTCGACGATCACCGTGGCGCCGGTGATCGGATTCCCGGCGCTGTCTTTCACGACGCCCTTCACGACGGCATTGGCCGAAGCGCGGGCCGCGGCGTCCCGCTTCGCGGGGGCGGACATGATGGCGATCATCTTGCCCTCGACGCTGCTCACGACGTTCTGTCCGGCGAACATCTTCCCGACGACCGCGCCGATCTCCTCGTTTTTGACATCGAGGGTGATCTTCTTGTTCACATCGGCATCCTTCGTCTTGATGACGAACGAGTAGCCGTAATCCTTTTGCAGGCGTTCGATCGCCGCCTTGACGGTCGCATTGCGGACCGACAGGCTCACCTTCTGGGCCGAGGCCGCGGAGGCCTGGAACAGGAAGCACAGAAGTGCGGCAAGCGTGATCAAACTTTTGACGGAAGGTAAAAGTTTATTCATTACGTTAAGATTTGAAGTTTTGAGAAATAGGTCATTAAAGATTCCGTTCGTTCTGTGTACTACATGATATGGTTATTTTAGGAGTGGCGATATGTAATATACCTCGGCTTCCCTGCGCACCGAGAAAAGGCGGTCCTTGTTGAGCGCATCGAGGATTTCGTCGAGCGACTCCTCGTTGACGAACGAGGCGTAGTAGGTCTCGTCGCACAGCGATTTGTCCGTGACGACGATCTCGACGGCGAAGTGGCGGCGCAGGTCGGCGACGATGTCGCCCAGGGTCTGCTCCACGAAGAAGAAGTTGTCGTTGTCGATCCAGTTCGCATAGGAATCGGGATCGAAATTGAGGAAGTCGATGTGATTGTTGGTCTTGTTGAAACGGAGGATGTCTCCGGGCGCGAGGGTGAGTTTCCCGTTCATCTTCGACGCCTTGATGCCTACCGACACCTTGCCGCGCACCAGACTCACCTCCGACTTGGCGTCCTCCTGGTAGGATTTGAAGTTGAACTGCGTGCCGAGCACCTTCACCTCCAGCCGGTCGGCGGAGACGATGAACGGACGGTCCTCGTCGCGGCGGACGTCGGCGAACATCTCGCCCGACAGGTAGACCTGCCTCATCGAGCGGTTGAACTGCTTGGGATAGATGAGTTTCGTACCGGCGTTGAGCCACACGTGCGTGCTGTCGGGCAGCACGATCTCGCGGCGCTCGCCCATGCCGGCATAGACCTCCACCCACTCGCGCGGGGTGTTGGCCTGATGCCTGTAATGGAGCGCCAGAACGACGGCGGCAACGGCGGCGGCGTATTCGATTATACGGAGGGACCACCGCCACCGCCGGAGGTTACCGCTGCGGGGGGGGGAATTCGGGGCGGGGCATGCCGCGAGGATCGAGTCCAGCTTACGCCGCACGCGCTCCTTGCCCTCGGGATCGTACTCGGTCTCGGTAGCGTCCAGCAGGTCGCTGAACAGCTGGTCCAGCCCCGGGTCCTTCAGCCGCTCCCGCAGCCACATGCGCACCTGCTGCGCCTCGGCTTCCGTGCAGTTGTCCCGCATGTAGGCAAGCAGCTGTTCACGCGACATATTTTTCTTGGTATCCATAGGTTTCGTCTTGTTTTCAGAAGAACAGCACAAAAAAGAGCGTCACGACGGAGATCGTCTTGCGGATCTGCTTGATCGCCAGGTCGACGTGCTTTTCGACCGTGCGGATCGAGAGGTTCAGCGCCCGGGCGATCTCGGCATTGGTCATGTTGCGGTCGTAGCGCATGGCGAATATCTCGCGCCGCTTGTCGGGCATCGAACGCATCACCGAGTCGATGAACCCGACCCGTTCGCGCACGTCCACGTAGTCGTAAATGTCCGTATCGCCGTCGGCGACGTTGAGCATCGCATCGTTGATGTCGCTGCGCAGCATGTTGTACCGCAGCCGCATGTAGTCGAAAAGTTCGTTGCGCGTGGCGACCAGCAGGTAATTGCGCACCGACAGTTCGGGATTGACCTGCTCCTTGCGCATCCACATTTTGACGAAGACGTTCTGGATGATGTCCTCCGCCACGGAAGAGTCCTTGACGATATGCCTAGCGAAGGTGTGCAGCAGGTCGTAGTAGCGGTCGAAAAGCACTCCGAAGGCTGCCTTGTCGCCGCCGCGCATCATCACGACAAGCTCCGAATCCCGTAAACGATTCTGCATGCCCGTCAGTATTTGCTCATGTCCGTAACCGCATAGGGCGTCCGGCAGGCCTCCAGCGCCGCCCGGATCGCCACCGGGGCGTTGGCGTCGGTAACCGGCGTCGAATAACCCGTCGTCGAGGTGCTGGAGGTCGAATAGCGGTAGCCGTTTCCCTCGACGCTGACGCCCGTGCAGGGCGTGACGAGCGTCCGGAACACCGTCGCGGCGGCCGCGTAACGGCTGATTCCGTAGTCCATGTGGTAGGAGTCGCGCGTGAGGTCCATCCCATTGTCCCTGTTCAGCGACGAGGTCCGCAGGTTCTGGAGCGACGTTCCCGAGGGGATCACGATGTCGATGCAGGTCTGGGCGGTGATTTTCCGCACCTGGGCCACGATCGCCTCGAACATCGCCTGCTGGTTGGCGAAATACTTCGGATAATGGGAATGGTAGGCTCCGTAGGCCTGGGCCATGATGTAGCCGATCGTGGGCCGGTCGAGGGGCTGCGCCTGCTGGATGTAGTCGCAAAGTCCGGAAATCGCGCCCCGCTCGGTCTCGTCCCACTCCCACGCATAGTACGAACCGGTGTGCTCCTGCAACGTCACGATGTCCCACGTATCCGACTCGACGATGCTCTTGAGCGAACGGTTCAGCGTCCCTTCGTTCTCCCACTTCGTCGCTCCCGGCTCGCAGTAATAATAGGTGCAGATGTCCGGCGCGGCATAGTTCTCGAAAAATTCGGGCAGCTTATAGCCGCCGTGATAGGCCCGCACCATCCGGACATGGGTGATTCCGGCGCTTTTCAACATGCCCGGCAGATGCTCCGTGGCATCGACCGTAAAACTGTTGCCGATAAAGAGTATCTTGAGGGATTTGCCTCCCGCCGGCAGCGGCGGGGTGAACGAGCCGTTAAGCTCGCTCCCGATCCGGATCACCTCGCCGTCGGCGAAGACGAAGCAGACGTATTTCCCCGTGTCGAGCACGCAGCGCAGCGCAACGGCTCCGCCCGCAGGAGCGGCCGTGCCCGTGTCGGCCCCGTCGAAAGCGATCGTTCCGCCGGCCGTCAGCGTCACCGCGGGCGACGCCCCGCCCCGCAGGGCCTCCGCGTCGGCTTTCACCGGCGTCGCAACGCCGTCGGCCGCCCAGTAACCGCCGCCGTTCACCGTAAAGAAGGGAATCGCCTCTTTCCGAACGCCCCGCGTCGCGGCGCCCTTGAAGCCGAACTTCAGCACCCCTCCGGCGGTCGTCGTCACCGACTCGGCGTAATTGCAGGCTTCAACGCGCGCTTTCAGGTAGGCTTTCATCTCGTCGGTCGAGCCGAACAGGTCGACCGACTCCTCCCCGGAGACCTTTTGGGTGACGGGCACGACGGCTGGTTCCGCACCGCCGTATGCGATCGTCAGCGACGAGGTGCGCTGCTGCGCCAAAGGATTCGCCTGCGCGGTGATTCCGACCTTCGCACTCCCCGTGCCTTCCGCCGGAACGGCTTCCAGCCACTCGTCGTCGCACACGATCGTCCAATGCCCCGTCGTCGAGATGCTCAGCTGCAAGGTCGTTTTCCCGGCCTCGAAATTCAGCGAAGCCGGAACTGCATAGAATCTGACATCGGGATTTCCGTCGTCGTCCTTGCCGGAAGAGCAGCCGGCGGCGGCCGCAAACAAGGTGAAAATCAGCAGGTGAAAAAGAAGTTTCTTCATAAGTTCAACAGGTCGGTTATAATAAGTACGAATGAGGCGAACCCTCTACGTAACCGAAAATGCAATTTCACGGAAATGAAACACGGCTCCCCGGAACCGGAGCGGTGAATAAGGCGAAATAAAACTCCGGACGGGAACCGGAGGCCTGCTTTCAGCCCCGGTTCCCGTCCGATCGCTCCGTAAGGTCATCCCCGAACGGATTATGGATTCAATCGGTTTATCCGTTTCCGGAACATTCCGGCAAGCTGCCGGTGATTTCGGCCACCCGCCGGGCCGCCATTTCGGGCGTAACGGCTTTCAGGCAGCGGTAGTCGCCGTAGCGGCAGGGCTTGTTGCCGAAGACCGAGCAGGGACGGCACGCCATGTCGGCCTGCAAAACGTTCCCGGGCGAAACCCCGTAGCCCAGAAAACCCAGCCCGGGATGCGTCGCGCCCCATACCGACACCACGGGCGTCGCGACGAGCGACGCCAGGTGCATCACCAGCGAATCCATCGTCACCACGCAGTCCAGGTTGGCGATGAGGTCCATCTCCCCGGCGAAACGGACCTTGCCGTACAAGGCCGTGACGTTGGGATACGTGCGTTCCATCTCCTCGGCGAACGCCTGTTCGGCGCCTCCGCCTCCGTGGATGAAAACCCGCCCGTAACGCTCCGAGAGCATCCGCACGAGTTCGCGGCTCTGCTCCTCGGGATAGGTCTTGCCCCGGTGTGCGGAGAAGGGTGCGAAGCCCACCCACACGCCGTGTTTCTCCCCGAAGGGATTGGGGCGGTCCCGGCGCACGGCGGGCGCAGGGTCGTCCAGCACGAATCCCAGCTTCCGGAAAACGTCGCAGTAGCGCAGCACCGTGTGGCGCAGCGGCTCCATGCCGCGGCCACCGCAGCGGATGAACGCCCGTTTCCCGGCGCGCCCCTTGTCGATATGCGCCGCCGGAACGCCGTGCAGACGCATCGCGAGGCGGAACGCCTTCGAGCGCAGCACGTCGTGCACGTCGGCCACGGCGTCCACGCCCAGCCTCCGGGCCTGGGCGGCCAGCCGCCACATTCCCGCCAGAGAGTGATGGGCGCCTTTTACATCGACGTCGAGAAACCCGACATCCAGCCCCGCGAAAAAGGGCCTGAACATAGCCTGCGTGGCCACCGTGACCCGCAGATCGGGATAAGCGGCCGTCAGCGCACGGAGCGCATGCGGCAGCATCGCCACGTCGCCCATCGCCGAGGTGCGCATCACCAGCAGGTGACGCGGAACCGGCGCGCCGCTCCCGGCCGCCGCACCGCCCGCTCGTTCCCCGTTCGGGAGGCCGTTCGCCGTCCCCACGCTATTTTTTCTGCCCATAGAGCACCGGATTCAGTGCCGGGTCGTTGTACATTTTCATCTGTTTGTAGGTCTTCATGTACTTGCGCCCCGCCTCGATGTCCTCGATCAGCTCTTCGATGGCCTGCGAAAGGTCGACCTGCTGCGCGAGCAGCACGTCCAGCTTCTTCCGGCAGGCCGCGCGGTGCGCGTCGTCCACGTCCGTACGCTCCGCCTCGCGCGCCATGTGGTAAATCTTCAGGGCGAGGATCGACAGGCGGTCGATGGCCCACGCCGGGGTCTCGGTGTTGAGCCGGGCGCCTTCGGCGGGCGTTACGTCCTTGTATTTGTCCAGCAGGTAGGAGTCCACGTACTCCACCATGTCCGTACGGTCCTGATTCGATTTGTCGATGCGGCGCTTGATGAGAAGCGCCTCCGCGGGGTCGATGGCCGGGTCGCGGATAATGTCCTCCAAGTGCCACTGCACCGTGTCGATCCAGTTCTTGTGGTAGAGCAAATGGTCGATCGTGCCCGGCGCGTAGGGATTGTCGATGGGATGGTCCACATCGTCCCAGCGGTGATACTCCTCGATGGACCGGTTGAAAATACGGTTCGCGTTTTCGGTAAACATAGCTTGCGGTTTTATAGTATTATTGGATTTTTCACCGGAAAATCATACCTTTGTCGGTAACGATTAAACAAAGATAATGACTTTTTCCAAAAAAGCAATACTCCTCTCCGGAATCCTCCTCTGCATCTCCGTGCAGCTCGGGGCGCAGGTGCGCCAGACGCGCGAAGAGTACATCAGCCGCTACATGCCCATCGCCATCGCCCACATGGAGCGCTACGGAATCCCCGCGAGCATCACCATGGCGCAGGGAATCCTCGAATCGGACTGCGGCAACAGCCTGCTGTCGATGAAGTCGAACAACCACTTCGGCATCAAGTGCAAGCGCAACTGGACGGGCGACAAGGTCTACCACGACGACGACGCCAAGGGCGAATGCTTCCGCTCCTACCCCTCGGTCGAGGCGTCGTACCGGGACCACGCCGAATTCCTCGACTCGCAGCCCCGCTACGACTCGCTGTTCGCCTACTCCTCCGACGATTACAAGAGCTGGGCGCGGGGTCTCAAGGCCGCGGGCTACGCCACGGCCCCCGACTACGCGCAGCGGCTCATCCGCATCATCGAGGAGAACCAGCTCTTCCTGCTCGACCGGCCCGACGGCGCACGGCTCTACGCCTCGCGCTACGGCCTGAAACGCGACCCCGAAGAGTGGTTCTCGTCGCAGAGCAGCGTAGAGGAACTGGCCCGGACCGAGGGGGCCGTCGACCCGGACAACTACCGCGTGACGATCAACGCCCACCAGGGTTACAACGTCTACGTCACCAACGGCGTGCACTACGTGCTGGCCAAGGAGAACGACACGTTCGAGAACATCGGGCGAAAATTCCGCCTCTCGCCGCGCAACCTGCGCAAATTCAACGACCTGAAGGACAAGAAGGCCCAGCCGGTGCCGGGCGAGGCGGTCTACATCGAACGCAAGCGGAAACGCTGGGAGGGCAACTCCCGGCACCACATCTGCCGCCAGGGCGAAACGGCCTACTCCGTGGGCCAGTCCTACGCCATCCGCACGCGGTCGATCGAGAAACTCAACAAGCTCCGCAAGGACGAGGAGCTGGCCGCAGGACGCGAAATACGCATAAAATAAAACCTACATACCATGGAAACAACCCCGCTGAGAGCACAGATTCTCGACACCATCATCCGCAAGTCGACACTCAAACAACGGGTTTTCGACAACACCTTCGGAGCGTTCAACTCCCTGAAGGAAACGCTGCTGGAGATGGCCTCGGAGATGGACGATGAACTGGACGGCAAACTCGACCGCCGCGTGAGGCTCGAATACCGCGACCGCGGCAAGTTCGAGGCCCAGTTGCAGGTAGCCAACGACATCCTGATCTTCCAGATGCACACCGACGTCTTCGAGTTCGGCTCCGACCACCTCATCTGGCAAAACCCCTACGTGCAGGCCGACCGCGACAACTCCTACTGCGGACTTATCAACATCTACAACTTCCTGTCCGACTCGTTCAAATTCAACCGCAACGCCGACGAAGGCTACCTGATCGGCCGCATCTTCATCAACCGCGAACGCCGCTACTTCGCCGAAGGCAAGCAGCAGAACTCGATGCGGGCGATGGATTTCGGTAAGTCGGAGATCGGCCAGGAGGCGCTGGTCGCGATTCTCGAATCGGCGATCGGCTTCGCGCTGAACTTCGACCTGCTGATGCCGCCCTACGAGGAGAACAAACGCGTGACGGTGGACCAGTTCAACACCAAGATGGACAACTCGAAGTTCGTGACGGGCAAACGCCTCGGCTACGACTTCGACGTAGAGGACATTTAACGGGCCGAACACGGGAGGGGCTTCCGATTTTCACCGGGTCCCGCGTGCCGCAACCGCCGTTGCGGCACATGATCGCCGCTTTAGCGGCACGCCGTAAATCCGGCCCTTCCCCGAACCCCTCCTCCGGAGGGAACTTGCCGTACCGCGCCCCACGCATCGAACACAACTTTCAACACGTCATTTTCTCTTGAAAACCATTCTTTTCCCGCTAATAACCGCAGCGGCGCTCCTGACGGGCAGCGTCCGCGCCCAGAACGAATACGCCGAAATCGCCCGGCTGCGGGGGCTGAACGAATCGGTGCGCGGCATCCGCTCGATGGCCGACGGCGAACACTACACCACGCTCGAATCGAACGACATCGTCCGTTACAGCTACGCCTCCGCGGCTCCCGGCGAGAGCATGCTCCCCGCGCCCACGCCGAACCTCGTCATCACCGACTACGCCTTCTCGCCCGACGAGCGGTCGATCCTCATTGCCTCGGGCCGCAAGCCGATCTACCGCCATTCGTACACCACCAGCTATTCACTCGTGCGCGACAACGCCGTGCGCCCCGTCCTGCGCGACGCCGAAGCGCCGCGCGACGCCTCCTTCTCGCCCGACGGGCAGAAGATCGCCTACTCGGACCGCAACGATCTCTACGTCTACGACATCGCCTCCCAGACCACGCGCCGCATCACCGACGACGGGGCGTGGAACGAGGTGATCAACGGCACGACCGACTGGGTCTACGAGGAGGAGTTCGGCGCAACGCGGGCCTACGCCTTCTCGCCCGACAGCCGCCGCATCGCCTACCTGCGTTTCGACGAGAGCGAAGTGCCGCTGATGGAGATGATGCGCTTCGACGGCAAACTCTACAACAGGGCCTATTCGTTCAAATACCCCAAGGCCGGGGAGCGCAACTCCGTGGTCCAGCTCTGGATCGCCGACCTCGAGACCGGCGCCAGGGAGCGCATCGACACAGGCGAGGAGACCGACCAGTACATTCCCCGCATCGGCTGGACGCCCGACGGACGGCCGTGGTACTACCGCCTCAACCGCCGCCAGAACACCTTCGAGATGATCGTCTGCGAACCCCACGGAGCGCAGCGCACGGTCTACGAGGAGCGGGCGCAGCAATATGTCGAGCGCGTGGACGACGGGACCGTGACCTTCGTCGACCGCGACCGTTTCCTCGTGCGGCAGGAGAGCCACACGGGCTTCATGCACCTCTACCTGTACAGCCTCCGCCGGGGCATCCTCGAACAGGTGACCAAAGGCCCGTGGGAGGTGACCCAGGTCGTGGGAACCGACGGCAGGCGCGTGTGGTTCCTCTCGACCGAGACCTCGCCGCTGCGCCGCAACCTGTACAGCGTGCGCCTCGACGGCAAGGACAAACAGCGTCTCACCACGGGCGAGGGCTACTACACCGCAGCCCCGAGCGCCGGGATGAAATACTTCATCACCACCTTTTCCAACGCCTCGACCCCCAACGTCACGGAGGTCTGCGACGCCGCCGGAAAACCCGTCCGCACGCTGGCCGACAGTCGCCGCCTGCGCGAAGAACTGGCCGCCGCCGACCGCCCCGTGAAGGAGTTCTTCACCTTCACGACCGAGCGCGGCGACACGCTCAACGCCTATATGGTCAAGCCCCGCGGCTTCGATCCCTCGCAGCGTTACCCCGTATTGCTGACCCAGTATTCGGGTCCCGGCTCGCAGTCCGTGCGCGACCGCTGGTCGCTGGACTGGGAGGACGCCCTCGCCGACAAAGGCTACATCGTGGTCTGCGCCGACGGCCGCGGCACGGGATTCCGGGGCGAAAAGTTCAAGAAACTCACCTACGGACGCCTGGGGGCGCTGGAGGTCGAGGACCAGCTTTCGACCGCCCGCCACATGGCGGCGCAGCCCTGGGTCGACCCTGCGCGCATCGGCATCTACGGCTGGTCCTACGGCGGATTCATGGCCCTGAGCTGTGCGATGAAGGGCCTCGGGCTGTTCAAAATGGCCATCGCCGTGGCTCCCGTCACCTCGTGGCGTTATTACGACACGATCTACACCGAGATCTACAACAACCTTCCGCAGTACAACGCCGCGGGCTACGACGACAATTCGCCGATCAATTTCGCGCGGATGCTCGACGACCGGCGCACGCGGCTGCTGATCATCCACGGCACGGCCGACGATAACGTCCATTTCCAGAACACCGTCGAGATGACCCGGGCGCTCAACCGCGCCGGCAAACAGTACGACATGATGGTGTACCCCGACCAGAACCATTCGATGTTGCCCGACGCAACGGCACACATAAGACAAAAGATGATCGACTACACTCTGAAGAATTTATGACGTACACATTGCAACTCGAAACACCCGTCGGCCCCGTGACGATCACGGCTACGGGCGAGGCTGTGACGCAGATCCGTTTCGGCACGGCAGTTCCGGAAGGCTCCGCGGCCGTCCCCGAAACCGCCGCCACACCCCTGCTGCTGAAGGCGGCGACGCAGCTCCGGGAGTATTTCGCCGGCACGCGCCGCGACTTCTCGCTGCCGCTCGCACCCGCCGGAACGCCCTTCCAGCAATCCGTCTGGCAGGCGTTGCAAACCATCCCCTACGGCGAAACCCGCACCTACGGACATATCGCCATGCAGATCGGCCACAACAAATCGTTCCGCGCCGTCGGCATGGCCAACAACCGCAACCCCATCGTCATCGTCATTCCCTGCCACCGCGTCCTGGGCTACGACGGCAAGCTCACGGGCTACGCCGGAGGGCTCGACATCAAGGAGCGGCTGCTCGCCCTGGAAAAGCGGCGATAACGCACCCCGGCGGCAGGCCCGCAAACCCCAATCGCGCCCGCACGAAAAAATGCGGGGCACGGTCTCCCGCGCCCCGCATCTGCATATCCCTCCCGGTCAAAGCCCGAACGCAAAGGCGTTGATGCCGTCGTAAACCGCGCTGACGATGCCCAGCAGCAGGACGCCTGCCATGCAGAGCGCGAGGCTGACGCGCGTGTAACGGTCGCTGCGGAACGCCGCGATCGGCGCGTCGCCGGGCGTAATGTACATCGCCTTGACGATCAACAGGTAGTAATAGAGCGACACGACCGTGTTGACCAGCGCGATGAAGACCAGCAGGTGGAATCCGCCACTGAAAGCCGCGGCGAAGACGAAGAATTTCGAGAAGAACCCGGCGAAGGGCGGGATTCCCGCCAGCGAGAACAACGCCAGGGTCATCAGCAGCGCCAGGCGGGGATTGGTGCGGGAAAACCCGTTGTAGTCCTCCAGCGAGACCCTGCCGCCGCTGTGCTGCTCGACGGCAGACAGCACGCCGAACACCGCGAGGTTGGCGGCCATGTAGACCAGCACATAGAAGACCAGCGAGGTCATGCCGATGGCGCTGCCGCCGATGACGGCCAGCATGATGTATCCGGCCTGCGAGATGGACGAGAAGGCCATGAAACGCTTGAGGTCCTTCTGCCGGATGGCGAAGAGGTTCGCGACGGTGATGCTCGACACCGTCACGATCCAGAGCAGCGTCTGCCACTGTTCGGTCATCGGGGCGAACACCTTCACGAGCACCGTCAGCAGCACGAACGCCGCAGCGCCCTTCGAGACCACCGAAAGATAGGCAGTCACGTTCGTCGGCGCGCCCTGGTAGGCGTCCGCCGTCCAGAGGTGGAAGGGCACGAGCGAAATCTTGAAGCCAAGCCCCGAGAGGAAGAAGACCAGGGCCATCACCAGCAACGGCGAACCGTCGATGCGGGCGGCCATGTCGCCGAAATAGAGCGTCCCGGTCGTTCCGTAGAGGAACGAGATGCCGTAGAGCATCAGTCCGCTCGAGAACAGCGCGCAGAGGATGTATTTGGCCCCCGCCTCGGCCGAATAGCGTTTGTATTTGTCGAAGGCCACCAGACAGGCCATCGGGACCGAAGCCAGCTCCAGACCGATGAAGAACAGCAGGAAGTTGCCCGCGCCGATCATAAAATACATGCCCAGCAGCGTCGAGAGGGTCAGGATGTAGAATTCGCCCTGCTTGTGGCGCGTGTCCTCGCGGCGCAGCCACGTGTCGGACTGCAGGAAGACGATCAGCGCCCCGACGGAGAGCATGCTTTTAACGATGCCGTCCATCGGCGTATGGCAGAACATGCCGCCGAAGAGTTCGCCCCCCGCAGCCGGAACAAGGTTCACAACCACCTGCACGACCATCAGGCAGCAGACCACGGCCGAAAAGCGGCGGCGTGCGCGCTCCCCGGCCATGAGGTCGTAGAGGAACACGAAGACGAGAATCGCCGTGAGGGTCACTTCGGCCCGCATCAGCGTAAATATCGAGGTGTAATCCATAGTCGCTTAACTCAAAATATGTGCAATGATCTCCGCGACGCTGCCGCGGATCATGTCGCTCACCCACAGCGGCGCCAGACCCATGCCGGCGATGGCGACGACGAGGCAGACGACCGACAGCCGCTCGTCCCACGTGGCGTCCGAAAGCTTCAGGTGTTCGGGATTGTCGCACGTGCCGTAAAGGATTTTCCCGACGACGCGCAGGATGTAGACCGCCGTGATGACGATCGACGTGCAGGCGATGACGGTCACCACGCGGTGGAACGTGTCGGCGTTCATAAACGCGCCGTTGAAGATGGTCATTTCGGCCACGAAGCCGCTCAGGCCCGGCAGCCCGAGGTTGGCCAGACCCGCGATCACATACCCGACCGCGAGGAACGGCATCACCTTCATCAGCCCGCCCAGCTGGCGGATGTCCCGCGTGTGGGTGCGGCCGTAGATCATGCCGATCAGCGCGAAGAAGAGGGCCGTCATCAGGCCGTGGCTCAACATCTGGAGCACGGCGCCCGTACCGGCCGTGGTGTTCATCATCAAAACGGCGAACAACACCAGTCCGCAGTGCGACACCGAGGAGTAGGCGTTGATGTACTTGAGGTCGGTCTGCACGCAGGCCGAGAAGGCGCCGTAGACGACGGAAATCGTTGTCAGGATGATAAATACCCAGCTCAATTCATGCGCCGCTTCGGGTAAAAGATACATAGCAACCCGGAAACAGCCGTATCCGCCCAGCTTCATCAGCACCCCGGCGTGGAGCATCGACACGGCCGTCGGGGCCGAGGCGTGGCCGTCGGGGCTCCACGTATGGAACGGGAACAGCGCGCCCAGCACGCCGAAACCCACGAACACCAGCGGGAACCAGATGCGCTGCTGGGCAACGGGAATGTTGTTCAGCGCGGCGATCTCCTGAATGTTCATAGTCGTGGCGCCCGCACCGAAGTAGATGCCCAGAATGCCGATCAGCAGCAACGCCGAACCGCCCATGAGCATCAGCGTCAGCTTCATGGCGGCGTATTCCTTGCGCCCGCTGCCCCAGACGCCGATCAGCAGGTACATCGGGATCAGCGCCACCTCGTAGAACAGAAACATCGTGAAGAGGTCGACCGAAATGAAGAAACCGAACACCCCCACGCTCAACAGGCAGAACCAGAGGAAGTAGGCTTTGACGTCGGTCTTCATCTGCCACGAGGCGAACGTGCCCGTGAAGACGATGACGGCCGACAGCAGGAGCATTGCCACCGAAATGCCGTCGACGCCCACGGCGTAGTGGATGTTGAGCGGCGCATACCAGACGCGGCTTTCGGTGAAGAGCATCTGCGCCGTCTCGCCCGCGCCGCGCAGCCCGAGGTACTGCACCACGAGCACGACGGCCAGCGCCACGAGCAGCGAAGAGCCTGCGACCATCACCGTGTGAATCTGCCGCGTGGACTTCGAGAGCCACAGACCCAGCATCATCACGAGCGGAACGGCGGGAAACAGAGATAGTATATTCATAACTCGTTCGGATTAACAGATTAGAAGAATCAGGATCGTGAGGCCCAGCGCACCGCCGAGGAACCAGATGCAGTAACGCTGCACGCTGCCGCTCTGCATGTCGCGGATGAGCCAGGCGGCGCCGTTGGCGCCCCAGGCGAGGAGATTCATAAAGCCGTCGACCACATGGCGGTCGAACCACGCAATGGGCGTCGAGATGCAGGCGAAAATCACCCGGTGGGTGATGAACTGGTAGATCTCGTCGATGTAGAACCGGCGATAGGCCGCGCGGTGCAGGCCGCTGAACGTCGCGGCCAGCCTGTCGGCCACGGGCTGCCGGTCGTGGGCGTACATCCACGTCGCCAGCGCGATGGCCGCCGCGGCGACGCAGAGGCTCACGGCGGCAACGCTCCGGTCGATATGGATGACATAGGGCGCGCCGTCGCTCGACACGAACTCCCCGAAGGGGATGAATCCCGCCACGCAGGTCACCGCCGCCAGAAACACCAGCGGCAGGGTCATCGTCAGCGGAGCCTCGTGCGGCTTGTGCGCCGCATGCAGTTCGCGGTTCTCCGCGCCCCAGAAAATACCGTAATAGAGCCGGAACATGTAGAAGGCCGTAAGTCCCGCGATGGCGGTCATCACCCACCCCATGACGGGTGAGAAGGCGAAACAGGCCGTCAGGATCTCGTCCTTCGAGAAGAAACCGCTCAAGGGCCAGATCCCCGCGATGGCGAGGCACGCCACGAGGAACGTCAAGTGGGTCAGCGGCATGTAGCGGCGCAGGCCGCCCATGGCCGACATCTCGTTGGAGTGCACGGCATGGATGATGCACCCCGCGCCGAGGAACAGCAGGGCCTTGAACATGGCGTGGGTGAAGAGGTGGAACATCGAGGCCATGTAACCCAGCCCTCCGGCGTGCGGGTCGGCCGAGGTCGAGACGCCCAGCGCCACGAGCATGAACCCGATCTGCGAAATGGTGCTGAACGCCAGCACACGCTTGATGTCGCTCTGCACACAGGCCACGACGGCGGCGTAAAACGCCGTGAAGGCCCCGACATAAGCCGTCCAATGCAGCACTTCGGGCGCATAGCCGATGAAGAGCGGAAACATCCGCGCCACGAGGTAGACGCCCGCCACGACCATCGTCGCGGCATGGATCAGCGCCGACACGGGCGTGGGCCCCTCCATGGCGTCGGGCAGCCAGATGTGCAGCGGGAACATGGCGCTCTTGCCCGCGCCGCCGACGAACATCAGTCCCAGCGCCAGCGGGATCATCGCCCCGGCGGCCACCAGCGCGTGCGTCTCGGGCGTGAAGGAGAAGGTCCCGGCGTAGTAGCCGTAGATCAGGATGCCTATCAAGAAGCCCAGGTCGGCGAAGCGCGTCACGATGAAGGCCTTCTTCGAGGCGGCCACGGCCTCCTTCTTCGTATAGTAGAAGCCGATCAGCAGGTAGGAGCTGACGCCCACCAGCTCCCAGAAAAGGTACATCTGAAAGATGTTGGTCGCCACGACCAGCCCGATCATGCTCATCGTGAAGAGCGACAGAAAGGCATAGTAACGCTGGAAGCCCCGCTCGCCCTTCATATAGCCCAGCGAGTAGATGTGGACCATCAGCGACACCGTGGAGATCACCACGAGCATCATCACCGAGATCGGGTCGAGCAGAATGCCCAGGTCGATGTGCAGCGCACCGCCGATGGGCAGCCACACGGCGTTCCAGGGGATCAGCGTCGGAAACACGCCCGCGGCATCGCGCCCGGCCGAGAAGTATTCGAAAGCCGTCCAATAGCTCAACAGCGCCACGACGGCCAGCACGGCCGTGCCCACGGCGCCCGCCGCCGCGGGACGCATCTTCATGCCCGCAAGCCCCAGCACGAGGAAACTCGCCAGCGGAAGCAACAGAATCAGAATCGTATATTCCATAGAAGATCGTTTTTTCGCACCGTTACCACTTCATTTCCCGCAGGCTCCGGGCGCCGATGTTGCGGATGTTGCGGTAGATATTGATGATGATGGCGATGGCCACGGCGGTCTCCGCGGCGCTGATTCCGATGGCGAACAGGGCGAAGAAGAACCCTTCGAGCTGCTCGGGGAAGAGGAAGCGGTTGAAGACCACGAAATTGATGTCCACCGAGTTGAGAATCAGCTCGACCGAAATCAGCATCGCCAGCAGGTTGCGGCGCGTGACGAATCCGTAAATGCCCACGAACATCATCACCGTGGAGACAATCAGGTAATATTCCATGTGTATCATAGTCGTGTTTTTTAGCGTTTGCGCGCGATGAGGATGCCGCCGACGATGCAGGCCAGCAGCAGCAGGCTGATCACCTCGAACGGCAGGATGTAACCGTATTTTCCGCTGCTCATCAGCGCGTGGCCGATGGTCCGCACGTGCAGTTCGCCGTGCTCGAAATGCGAGGGCAGGAAGTCGTGGCGGAGCGTTATCCAGAGGCAGATGCCCAGGCTGGCCAGCGCGGCGCCCAGCCCCACGAAGAGCTTGTAGCCCTTCAGGTCCTCGGCCTTGTCGCCCTGGCTCGACGTCAGGAGGATCGAGAAGACGTAGAGCACCGTGATGCCGCCGGCGTAGATCAGCAGCTGCACCGCCCCGAGGAACGAGTAGTTGAGCTGGAAGTAGATGCCCGCCGTACCGAAGAGCACGAACAGCAGGTAGGTCGCGGCGCGCAGGATGCGCCGGGTCGTCACGGCGAGAATCGCGCTGACGCCGATGAACAGCGCCAGGACCGTGAAAACGATCAATTCGAGTGTTATTTCCATGACTTACCGTTTGTTGAGTTGTTTGACGAGCTTTTCGCGCGTGTAGACGGCGTGCTCGAAATCGGTCGAGAAGCGGATCGCGCCGGTCGGGCAGGCGTTGACGCACAGGTGGCAGAACATGCACGACCCCAGGTCGTACTCGTAGCGCACCAGCCGTTTTTTGGTCTTGCCCGTCCCGGGGTCGGCGACCGTCTCGGTCGTGAGGCGGATGGTGCCGTTGGGGCAGGCCGACTGGCACAGCCCGCAGGCGATGCACCTGTTGCGCCCCTCGGCGTCGTGGGGCATCGTCAGAGAGCCGCAGAAACGGTCGTACATCTTCAGCGTGGCCCGGTTTTCGGGATACTGCTCGGTGATCTTGGGCGTGAAGAACTCGCGCCCCGTCACTTTAAGTCCGGTCAAAAGGGTTCCCAGTCCGTGGAAAAGGCCTTTGATATAGCTACTCATAACTAAAAATGCAGTTTAAAGACGACGACAATGACCATCAGCAGCAGGTTCGCCAGCCCGATGGGAACGAGGTATTTCCATTCGAGCGTCAGGATCTGGTCGATGCGCAGGCGCGGAAAGGTCCACTTGATCCACATGAGCAGCCACACCACGAAAAACGCCTTGGCGAAGAACCACACGAAACCCGGAATGCAGTCCATCACGGCGTTGAAGCCCTCCCAGCCTGCAATGTGCAGCGGCATCCAGCCTCCGAGGAAGATGGTGGCGGCGACGCCCGCGACGATGAACAGGTTGACGAACTCGGCGACATAGAACAGCCCGAAGTGCATGCCCGAATACTCGGTGTGGTAGCCCGCCGTCAGCTCCGACTCGGCCTCCGGGAGGTCGAACGGGCCGCGGTTGACCTCGGCGTTGCCGGCGATGAGGTAGATCACGAAGGCGATCAGCGCCGGAATGTGGCCCTTGAAAAGGAACCACCCGTCGGCCTGCCGGGCCACGATCTCGGAGAACTGCATGGTGTCGGTCAGCACGATGATCGTGAGGATCGAGAGGCCGATGGAAAGCTCGTAGGAGATCATCTGCGCACCGCTGCGCATGGCGCCGATGAGCGAATACTTGTTGTTGGAACTCCACCCCGCCAGCAGAATGCCGACTACGCCGATCGACGAGGCGGCCATCATAAAGAAGACGCCCACGTTGAAATCCAGCACCTCCAGCCCCTTGTTGACCGGCAGACAGGCGAAGGCCAGCACCGAGGCGAGGATGACGATATAGGGCGCGAGGTTGTAGAGGAACTTATCCGAACGGCGGATGGTGATGATCTCCTTGGTGAGCATCTTGAAGACATCGCAGATGACCTGCACCGTACCCCACGGACCCACGCGCATCGGCCCGAGACGGCATTGGAAGGCCGCGCAGACCTTGCGTTCCATGAAGATCATCAGGATGGCGATCACGGTGTACATCAGCAGCAGACAGCCGCCGACGATCACGCATTCGATGAAAACGGCCAGCCCGAGGGGCATCAGCGAGGTCAGCAGCCCGTGGACCCAGCTTGTAATTATAGAAAAGTCGAACATAGCAATACAATTTTTCGCTATTACAGATTATGGCACAACCGTCCGAAACGCCAATTTTGCCGCGCAGCGGCACCAAGTCCCTCCCCGAGGGAGGGGTTTGGGGTGGGGTCGGACTTGCAAACGACGCCGCAGGCGGCGAAAACGCCATTCGACAGCGTGATATGATGCATCATGGTCATAGAGTCTCTTTTATCTGTCAATATCCGGAACCACGTAATCCAGCGTGCCGCCGATGGCGATCAGGTCGGCGATCTTCGTCCCCCGGGCGATGGTCTCCAGGCACGAGACGAGCGGCAGACCCGTCGAGCGGAACTTCATGCGGTAGGGGAACTTGTCGCCCCGGCTCTCGATGAAGACCCCGAACTCGCCGCGGCTTCCCTCGACGGCGGCGTAGTAGCTGCCCTCGGGAATGCGGATCACGGGCTTCATCTTCAACTGGTATTCGCCTTCGGGAATGTTGTCGATCAACTGCTCGATGATGTTCATGCTCTGCTCGATCTCCCGCATGCGGACCATGTAGCGGGCCAGGCAATCGCCCTCGGTGAAGAGCGCCTCCTCGAAATCCACCTTGCCGTAAACGGCGTAGGGATGGCGCTTGCGCACGTCGCAGGCCCACCCTGCGGCGCGGCCCGTGCCGCCCGTGGCGCCGAACGAAATGGCATCCTCGCGCGTCAGCACGCCGGTGCCTTTCAGACGCTCCTGCGCGATGACGTTGCCCGTGAAAATCTCGTGGTACTCGCGCAGCACGGGACGCATGTAGGCGATGAACTCCTTGACCTTGCGCACGAAATCGGGATGGATGTCGGCCTGCACGCCGCCGATGGTGTTGTAAGTCTGGATCAGGCGGCCGCCGGTGGTCTGCTCCAGAATGTCGAGCACCTTCTCGCGGTCGCGGAAACCGTAGAAGAAGGCCGTCAGCGCGCCCATGTCCATGCACAGGCAGGCGAAGAAGAGCAGGTGCGAATCAATGCGCTGCAACTCGTCCATGATCGTGCGGATGTACTGCACGCGCTCCGGCACCTCGACACCCAGCCCCTTTTCGATGCACATGCAGAGGGCGTGGCGGTTCTGCGACGCCCCGAGGTAGTCGAGACGGTCCGTCAGGGCGAGGGTCTGGGGATAGGTCAGCTCCTCGCACATCTTCTCGATGCCGCGGTGGATGTAGCCGCAGTGCACGTCGAGTTTTTTAATGATCTCGCCTTCGAGCGACACGCGGAAGCGCAGCACGCCGTGCGTGGCCGGGTGCTGGGGACCAACGTTGATGACGTACTCCTCCTCCTCGAAAAGCACGTTGCGCCCGCGTATGAAACTGCCGTCGGGCTGCAACTCGAAGGTCGGGGCGCTGTCCTTCGACACCTCGTTGCTCATGCGGAGCGGGTTCGACGCCGGATCGTAGTCCTTGCGCAGGGGATGTCCCACCCAATCGTCGCGCAGGTACAGCCGCCGCATGTCGGGATGGTTCAGGAAACGGATGCCGAAGTAGTCGAACGCCTCGCGCTCGTTCAGCTCGGCGGCCTTCCACAGGTCGCACACCGAGGGCAGGACCGGGCGTTCGCGTTCCGGAGTCAGCGTCCGCACCACGACGTTCTCGCCCGTCGAGGTGGCTTCGAGGTGGTACACCACGCCGAAGCCCTCTTCGCCCCAGTCCATGCCCGTGAGGCTGCGCAGGAAATCGAAGCCTTCGGCCTTCAGGCGTTCGGCCACCCCGCGGAAAGCTTCCGCCGGCACGGTGAACATCCCCTCGCCGGCCTCCGACCACACGGCCGCAGGCTCCCAGGCCTTCATTTTATCTGTCAGGGTCATAATTCTCGTTTTTCTTCGTCCACATTCAAATCGTTCTTCTCCGCCGTCAGGTCGCTCCGCAGCAGCCGTTCGTACTCCTCGCGGCCGATCTGCCGGTTCACGCCGCCGAAGAAGCGTTGCAGTTTCACCTTGCGCTGGAGCTGCATCAGTCCGTAGAGCATCGCCTCGGGACGCGGCGGACATCCGGGGATGTAAACGTCGACGGGCAGAATCCGGTCCACGCCGTTGACCACGTGGTACGACTTCTTGAACGGACCGCCGCTGATGGCGCAGCCGCCCACGGCGATCACGTATTTGGGATCGGCCATCTGGTCGTAAAGGCGCCTGAGCACCGGGGCCATCTTGTGCGTGATGGTTCCGGCGACCATGATGAAGTCGGCCTGGCGCGGGGAGGCGCGGGCCACTTCGAACCCGAACCGGGCGAAGTCGTAGCGCGCGGCGCCCACGGCCATGAATTCGATGCCGCAGCAGCTCGTGGCGAACGTCAGGGGCCAGAGGCTGTTGCTGCGCCCCCAGTTGATCACCTCGTCGAGACATCCCGCCACCACATTGGTTCCGTTCTCGCGCAGTTCGCGCACCATCTGTTCGAGGTATTCGTTGTCGTTGAAGTCTTCGTACTTCATCGACTTGATTTTCGGTCTCTTTATTTCCATTCCAAAGCTCCTTTCCGCCATGCGTAGGCAAGGCCCAGAATCAGTACCACCAAAAAGAAGAGAATGCTCACCAGTCCGTAGACGCCCAGTTCCTGCACGACGACGGCCCACGAAAAGAGGAACACCGTCTCGACGTCGAACATCAGGAAGAGGATGGCGAAGAGGTAGTAACCCACCTTGAACTGCATCCACGAACGTCCGCGCGTCGGGATGCCGCACTCGTAAGCCTCGCCCTTCTGGGGGTTGTACGAACGCGGCGACACGGCGCGGGCGATGCCCAGCGCGACTGCGACCAGCGCAATGGCCGTAAGGATGACGACCACCAATAGCGTGAAATACATAGATATGTTGTTTTACGATTTTTAATTCCGGCACGACGAACGCACGCACGCCCCGCGGACGGCAAAGCCCCGGAAACATACGGCAGGTAAAACGGCGGAAAAGGCTAAATCAGAATGCGCCCCAGAGAGAAGACGTAGTAATCCACGGCGTCGGGGTGCAAAGCCGGGGAATAAGTCCGCATTGCGGTACGGAGGCCGAAAGCGGCATCGCAGGCGACGCGCGCGCCGGCAAGCTGCCGCACGGCGGCCTTATGGTCCGAAGGAGCTGCGGGAGCCTCGATCGAGACGGCGCAGGGACAGATCGCGGCGGAGAAATAATTGCATGCCGCGGCGTGCGAACCGGCAACCGAGGATTGCGTCAGGGCAGGGCGCACGCTCTCCGCGCCGCTGCGGAACGACGTATCCTCCAGACTCCCCGCCAAAGCGAAGAGCAACAGGATCAATGCCAATTGAATTCTCTCCTGCATCCGGTCCGAATCATAAATTTCTACGCTGCGAAGATACACTCTTTTACGCAGAAAAACACATCGGCAAACCAAAATGATCACAAAATGACGAATTTTGATTACAAATCCATGAATCCGCAGCCCGCAAAAAATGCCGTTTCCTATATAGGAAACGGCATTCGAACACTGGCGGAAACCGCCTATTTTTCAGCGTATCGGTCGCCCACGACCTTCCAGTCGACGACGCCCCAGAGGGCCGCGACGGCATCGGCGCGGCGGTTCCGGTAGTCGATGTAATACGCATGCTCCCAGACGTCGATCGCCAGCAGCGGCTTCATGCCGTGGCGCATGGGGTTGCCGGCGTTCTGCTCGCTGACGACGGCCAGACGCCCCGAGGGGTCCTCGGCCAGCCACACCCACCCCGAACCGAAAAGGCCCGCGGCGGCGCGGCCGATCTGCACCTTCAGTTCGTCGAGCAAGCCGAAATTGCGGTTGATGGCCTCCAGCAGCTCGCCCGAAGGCTCCTTTTGGGGTTTCGGCGAGAGCTGTCCGAAGAAGAACGCGTGGTTCCACGCCTGCGCGGCGTTGTTGTAGACCGGCCCGTCGGCCGAAAGGATGATGTCTTCCAGCGGCTGCCCGGCAAAGGGCGTGTCGACGATCAGCTCGTTCAGTTTGTCGACATAACCAGCATAATGCTTGTCGTGGTGGTAGTGCATCGTCTCCTCGGAGATTGCGGGCGCAAGCGCGTCGTAGGCATAAGGCAGGTCCTGCGGGGTGAAACGCGGCGAGGACGCGGTATCGGTCGTTGCCATAATCAAAGATGTTAATAAGTTGAGATACAAAATCATATGTCGTTTGTTTTTTGTTCCTTCATCGCATCGAAAGCCCATTTTCCCCGACCGCAGACGGGACATACCCAGTCGTCGGGCAGCGCGTCGAACGGCGTATACCGGCCCACGTTGTGTTCCGGATCGCCCGACACGGGATCATAGATGTATTCGCAGTAGGTGCAGCGGTATTTTTGCATCGCATTCGGAAGGTTAAATTCAGCAGGACCCCGAACAAATAACGTACCCGAGTTCCGGTTTCGGAGAATTTTTCGTAATTTTGATCGGAATACCGACGAATTGCAACCTAAAACCAACTATATGATGACACTTCCTTATGCCGAACCCTACAAGATCAAGATGACCGAGGCCATCCGCACTTCCACGCGCGAAGAGCGCGAAGCGTGGATTCGCGAAGCCCGCTACAACCTTTTCAAACTGCGCTCGGACCAGGTGACGATCGACCTGCTGACCGATTCGGGCACGGGGTCGATGTCCGACCGCCAGTGGGCGGCGATGATGACCGGCGACGAAAGCTACGCCGGGGCCTCGTCCTATTTCCGGCTCAAAACGACGGTCGCGAAGCTGTTCGGCATGCCGTGGTTCCTGCCCACGCACCAGGGGCGCGCCGCGGAGAACGTGATCTTCTCGGCGCTGCTCAAGGAGGGCGACATCGTGCCGGGCAACTCGCACTTCGACACCACGAAGGGGCACATCGAATTCCGCCGCTGCCACGCCGTGGACTGCACGATCGACGCCGCGGCCGACACGCAGCTCGAAGTGCCGTTCAAAGGCGAGATGGACCTTGCGAAACTCGAAAAGGTCCTCGCCGAAAACCCGCGCGAAAAGATTCCGTGCGTGGTGCTCACCGTCACCAACAACACGGCCGGAGGCCAACCCGTGTCGATGCGCAACATCCGCGAAACGGCCGAACTGTGCCGCCGCTACGGCGTGCCCCTGCTGATGGACTCGGCGCGCTTCGCCGAGAACGCCTACTTCATCAAAACCCGCGAGGAGGGCTACGCCTCGAAGACGATCAAGGAGATCGTCCGCGAAATGTACGACTGGGCCGACATTATGACCATCTCGGCCAAGAAGGACGGCGTGGTGAACATGGGCGGCTTCGTGGCGATGCGCTCCGAGGAACTCTACAAAAAGGCGATGTCGTTCAGCATCATGTTCGAAGGCTACGTCACCTACGGCGGCATGTCGGGCCGCGACATGGACGCGCTGGCCGTGGGACTGGACGAGAACACGGAATTCGGACAGCTCGACGCCCGCATCCGGCAGGTGCGGCTGCTGGGCGACCTGCTGGACCAGTACGGCGTCCCCTACCAGCGTCCGGCAGGCGGGCACGCGATCTTCGTGGATGCGAAGAAGGTGCTTCCGAACCTCCCGAAGGAGCAGTTCATCGCCCAGACGCTGGCCGTGGAACTCTACCTCGAAGCGGGCATCCGCGGCGTGGAGATCGGCTCGATCCTCGCCGACCGCGACCCCGAGACGCACGAGAACCGCTACCCCGCGCTCGAACTGCTGCGCCTGGCCATCCCGCGCCGCGTCTACACCGACAACCACATCCGGGTGATCGCCGCCGCATGCCGCAACATCTTCGAGCGCCGCGCGGAGATCACCACGGGTTACCGCATCACCTTCGAGGCGCCGATCCTGCGCCACTTCACCGTCGAACTCGATAAAATCCGTTAACGATGAAACGAATCCTTCTCACACTGGCCGCGCTCGGCACGGCCCTCACGATGCAGGCGAAAGTCGTCCTGCCCGGCATTTTCGGCGACAACATGGTGCTCCAGCAGCAGTCCGAAGCGCAGTTCTGGGGCAAGGCCGCGCCCGGCAAGAAGGTCACGATCCGCCCCTCGTGGAGCACGCAAGGCATTACGGCCAACGTCGGCAAAGACGGCCGCTGGCGTGCCGCCGTGCCCACCCCGGAGGCCGGAGGTCCCTACACGATCGAATTGAGCGACGGCGAGCGGCTGACGCTCCGCGACGTGCTGATCGGCGAGGTGTGGCTCTGCTCCGGACAATCGAACATGGAGATGCCGGTACACGGATTCCCCAACCAGCCCGTCGAAGGTTCGGCGGAGGCGATCATCCGGGCCAGGGCCGCGACGCCGATCCGCCTCTGCACCGTCAAACGCAGCACGGCACGCACGCCGCAGGAGGAGTGCGCGGCACAATGGCTGAAGCACACCCCCGAAGCGGTCGCCGGAACCAGCGCCACGGCCTACTACTTCGCCCGCTACTTGCAGAGCGTGCTGGACGTCCCCGTGGGCGTCATCGTCACCTGCTGGGGCGGCACCCCGGTCGAGGCGTGGATGGACCGCGAAACGATGTCCGGATTCAAGGAGTTCGACCTCTCGTTCCTTGACAACCCGGACCAAATCGACCGCCCCCAGTACAAACCCTGCGGACTTTACAACGGCATGATCGCACCGCTCGTACCCTACACCGTGAAGGGATTCCTCTGGTATCAGGGCGAGTCGAACAGGCCGAATCCCACCCAGTACCGGGCGCTGATGCCGGCCTTCGTGAAGATGCTCCGCGAGCGCTGGGCGCAGGGCGAGCTGCCGTTCTACTACGTGCAGATCGCACCCTACCGCTATGACGGACCCGACGCCATCAGCGGAGCCTTGCTGCGCGAAGCCCAGCTGCATAATCTGAAGGACATTCCATCGAGCGGCATGGCCGTAACACTCGACATCGGCGACGAGGGCTGCATCCATCCGGCCAAAAAAGAAGAGGTCGGAACACGTCTGGCCTGGCTGGCGCTGTCGAAAACCTACGGCATGAAAGGCATCGACGCCGATACGCCCGTCTGCGAAAAGATGGAGGTCGCCGACGGCAAGGCCTACCTGACCTTCGCGACAGGTCCAGACGGCCTGGCACCCTACGGCCGCACGCTCACGGGCTTCGAAATGGCGGGCGCCGACCGCGTCTTCCACCCGGCCACAGCCCGGATCGAGAAGGGCAAAAGCCGCCTGATCGTCGCGTGCGACGCCGTTCCGGAACCGGTCGCCGTGCGCTACGCCTTCCGCAACGTTCCCGAAGTCACCCTTTTCAACACCTCCGGCATCCCCGCCTCCTCGTTCCGCACCGACGACTGGGAGGTGAAGTAAACGCATGTTCCAACCGACCGATCCGGCCGCGGGGACAGACCTCCGCGGCCGGATTTTTTCAGACCCGCATCTCCGGACACGTCAGCAGGAGACGCAGCGGTTCAGCGAAGCGAGGATTTTCCGGTTGGCGGAGTCGATGACCGAGGTTTCCAGCGCCGAGAGGTAAATCTGCGTCGTGCGCTCGGAGGTGTGCCCCATTCCGGCGCTGATCACCGGCAGCGGCACATTGTGGTTGCGGGCCGCCGTCGCCCAGCTGTGGCGCGAGGTGTAGGACGAAAGCCCGGAGTCCAGCCCCAGCAGCGACGCGAGCTTTTTCAGCAGACGGTTGTAGTAGTTCAGCGCAACCTGATACTGCGCATAGGCCCGGGCCGGGTCCTCGGCCGTCAGCACCGGGAAAAGATAGGGCGTATCGCGCGTGCGCGGAGCGTACCGGCCGATGATCTCGCGCATGCACGGCTCCAGATGCACGGTCATCCGCTGCCCCGTCTTGCGGCGCACGTAGTGGATCGCCCCGTCCCTCATGTCCTTTTTCCGGAGAAAAGCCATGTCGACGAACGCCATGCCACGCATGCAGTAGCTGAAAACGAACAGGTCGCGGGCCAGCGGCAACGCACCCGAAACCGGCAGGTCGAGGCTCTTCAGACGGGCGATGAGCCGCTCGTCGATGGCCCGTTTGCGCGTGCGGTCGACGCCCGTATAGACCCCGCCGAACGGCGACGCCGGCTCGGCCAGCCGCCTGCGGACCGCCTTGTTGTAAACCGAGCGCAGGATGCGCATGTAGAACGACACGGTGTTCCGGACGACCCCGCGGCGCAGCAGGTAAGCGTTGTACTCCTCGACCAGCCGCTCGGTGAACGCGGCGAAAGGCAGTTCGCCGCCGCCGAGAAAGCCCGAAAAACTGCGGAGCGTGCGCGTGTAGTTGCGGGCCGTGCCCAGCCGGTTGTCGGCTGTCAGCTGCGCGATCTGCTCGCGCATGAACGCCGTCACGCCCACGCCGCAGGACTGTGCGCAGAAGCGGTCGGCAACCTCTTCGACCGTATAGGGCCGCCCCTCGCGGCCCAGGTCGCGGATGATCCGGTGCAGCCGGTCCACGTCGCACTCTATGCGACACTGCCAGACCGGAACGCGGCCCGGCTCCGGAGAGACGGCCCGCTGCGCCGAAGCGTCCCACTCGCCGGGCATCAAACGGATGCCGGTCGTAATGCAGCGGGTCCGGCGGAGATGGGTCAACTGATAGTAGATGGTTCCGGCCTTGCCGGATACGCGCGATGCGCGGAATTTTACCTTTACGGAAGTGATCATAACAGTATGGAATTTGTTCCGAAAGGTCGCAATTATCCTCTGTTTCGCGCACATGCCCACCCCCGCTTAATCGGGTAAGCGACCTGCTTTATCCGGATTTCCCGATACAGAGCAGGCCCGGGATTTCGTCCCGGGCCTGTTCTTGCGACAAAACCGCCGCTCTACGCGCAAACCGCAATCAATGCGGTCATCGGCAGCGCAGGCCGTCAGTTCTTCAGTCGGCTTTCCGCCCGAAGCAACTCCCGGACAGCCGCCGGCCGAAAGCTAAATCAGCGTTTCGAGGATCTGCACGGCATTGAGCGCCGCACCCTTCTTGATCTGGTCGCTCACGCACCAGAACGCCAGGCCGTTGTCGCACGTCAGGTCCTTGCGGATACGCCCCACGTACACGGGGTCCTTGCCGGCTATGAAGAGCGGCATCGGGTAGACCTTGCCGGCGGGATCGTCCATCAGCACCACGCCTTCGGCCTTCGAGAAGGCTTCGCGGGCTTCGGACACGGAGACGGGACGCTCGGTTTCGAGCCACACGCTCTCCGAATGGGCGCGCATCACCGGGACGCGCACGCAGGTCGCCGACACGGCGATGTCCGAATGCATGATCTTGCGCGTCTCGTGGAACATCTTCATCTCCTCCTTCGTATAGTCGTTGTCGGTAAAGACGTCGATATGCGGAATCACGTTGTAGGCCAGCTGGAAGGCGAATTTCGCCACCGTCGGTTCCTTGCCCGCGCCCAGTTCGGCATACTGCGTCTCCAGTTCCGCCATGGCGGCCGCCCCGGCGCCGCTGGCCGACTGGTACGTCGACACATGCACGCGGCGGATATGCGACACGTCTTCGATCGCCTTCAGCGCCACAACCATCTGGATCGTCGTGCAGTTGGGATTGGCGATGATGCGGCGGGGCGCGTTCTTCGCATCCCCGGGGTTGACCTCCGGCACGACGAGGGGCACGTCGGCATCCATGCGGAAAGCGCTCGAATTATCAATCATAACGGTCCCGTGCCGGGTGATCGTCTCGGCGAACTCCTTCGACGTACCCGCTCCGGCCGATGTCAGGGCGAAGTCGATTCCCTTGAAATCGTCGTTGTGTTGCAGCAGTTTGACGGTAAGCTCCTCCCCGCGGAATTTATAGGTACGGCCCGCGCTGCGCTGCGAACCGAACAGCACCAGTTCGTCGATCGGGAGCCGGCGCTCCTCCAAAATCCGCAAAAACTCCTGGCCCACAGCGCCGCTGACGCCCACAATAGCAATTTTCATCTCGATAAAGTTATAAAGTGATCATCGTTTCCGCTCGGACGAACCGTACACGGAAGCTCCGGAGGCAAAAATAACGATTTTCCGGGAAAAATCCTCCTTCCGGCCTGGAAATCGGCAAAATCCGGAACGCAGGCACACGATCCGGACACCGGAAAACGACTGCGTACGAACCGTTCCGCCCGCACCGCCGCCGCAGCAACTGCCCGAAAACATCCGCAGAAACGGTCCCGGCAACGGCTGCCGCCCGAAAACATCCGCAGAAACGGTCCCGGCAAAGGCTGCCGCCCGCTTTCACCCGCACCCGGCACCGTACCCGCGCAGCATCCACCCGGCACCCACACCCGGCACCCGCGCCGCCGAGGGCTTCGCTTACGCCCGGTCCGACTCCTCCGCCCGGTCCGATTCCTCCGCCCGGGCGTCCTTTTCCCGCAGCGCCTCCTCGATCTTCCGCTCGCGATAGACCTTCGGCGTCGCCCCGAACCGGGCGATGAATCCCCGGAAAAAGGTACTGCGGTTGGCGAACCCCGACTTGTAGATAATCTCGTCGATCGAGAGCCGCGTGGTCACCAGCAACTGCTCGGCCAGGTTCAGCCGGTACTCCCGGATGATTCCCGCCGGGGTCTGGCCGGTGATCGTCCCCAGCCGCCGGTAGAAATTGCAGAGACTCATGCCGAGTTCCCGGGCGATGAACTGCGTCGAGAACCCCGGATCGAGAATGTTCCGGTTGATGATGTCGAGCATCCGCTCCAGAAACGCCTTGTCGTCCTTGTGCAGCAACCGCCCCTGCGTGAGGTCGAAGGCGCTGTAAACCGAGCGTCCGTAGCTTTTCAGCGATTCGTAACGGCGCAGCAGCTGGTCGACGACACTCTGCAAATGGGTAATGTCGAAGGGTATCTTCAGGCAGATGTCCACGCCCAGTTCCAGCCCCTCGACCTTCACGTCCGTACGGGAAACCGCCGTCAACAGGATAATCGGGACCTGCATCAGCTGCTTGGTTTCCCGGATGCTGCGGATCAGGCCGATCATCGCCGCATTGAGCGACACCGTCCCGCAGATGATGATCTGCGGCTGCGCTTCGGCCAGTTTCTCCTGCGGGCATTTCAGGTCGGAGACGATCCGCACGTTGTAGCCGCCGCTGAACAGGCCGGCGATGAAGTCGGCCATATCCCGGTCCTCGTTGATGACGAGCATCGTCGGGAGCATGTCGCCGAACGTCATCACGGAGGCTTCGGGAACCGGCTCGGGCTGGCTGAACCGCTGTCCGGGAGCGATGTCGGGCTGTGCGGCGGACCGGGCCGCACGAGTGATCTCGAGCCGCGGCAGCGACAGCGTAAAGGTCGTCAGCCCGTCGCGGCTCTCCACCCGGAATTCGCCCTGGAGCTTGGTCACGAGGTTGTAGCAGATCGCCAGCTCCAGGTCTTCCTTCAGCGACACGCCCTGGCGGCTCAACGCCCCCAGGTGGTTGAGCAGTTTGTAACGGTCGAAAATCAGTTCGATCTGCCCGGCGTCGAGTTCCACGCCCCGGTTCGAGACCTCGATCCGAAGCCGTTCCGCCGCGCCGGAAGTCTCCTCCCCGGCGCCGGAAGCCGCCCCGTCCGGACGCGGCACGGAACAGATTCCGACCGAAACGCTCACCTCGCCACCCGGCTCCGTCCGGCGGAACGCATTGGACAGCAGGATATTGAAGATCATCATCAGGATATTGCGCACCGAAGGGAACAGCACGCCGCTGCCTACGGCCGTCCGGTAGGCGATGCGGTTCTCCCCGGCATAATCGGCGAATGTCTGCGCGATGCCGCCGGCCGTGCGCGAAACGTCCAGCATCTCGATATCGTCCGAACCGTCGACGGGATCGGTCGACTGGAATTCGTTGAGCATATAGATCAGATCGTTGATCTTCTGCGCATTGTGCCGGATCAGTTCCGCCTGCCGGCGGACGAACGCGTCGACCGACTTGCAGCCCATGATCTGCTGGCAGGGACCGTTTATCAGCGTCACGGGGATCGAGAGTTCGTTGGTCAGGTTGGAGAACGACCAGATGCACGACTCATAGACCAGTTCCCGCTGCCGCTGTTCGTAGAGCGACTGCCGGAGCCGCGCCCGGAGCCGGCGGCGGCGGATCAGGTATCCCGACACGCCGATAACGACGCCCAGCGTTGCGGCGAGATACCCGATCCAGGCCCAGGTCGAGGCGTAGGGCGGAGCCAGCACACGGATCGGCAGGCGGCTGACGGGACTCCACTCCCCGGTCGTATTGTTCCGGTAGCGCACCCCGAGCGTATAGCGGCCCGCGGGAAACGCAGCGAAGGCCAGCGTGTTGCTGTGGTAATTGTCGTGCCAGTCGCCGTCCAGTCCCTCGATATTGTAAAAATAGGAATAATTGCTGCCGTTGACGTAATCCAGCGCCGCGATCGAAAGACTGAAAGCATTCTGATGATGCCGCAGCACGATCCGCCCCCGGCGCATCAGCGCCCCGACATCGTACGACTCGCCGTTGGCCCTCACCTCGCGGAACCGGATGGGCGGCATGTAGGAGGCCGCTTCGGAATCCCCGCTGTCGGAGATGACCACGAAGCCGTTGATCCCGCCGAAAAGCAGTTTTCCCCGCTCCCGGTCGTAAAAATAGGCTCCGTCGCTGAACTCGACCACGTCAAGTCCGTACGAAGCGCCGTAAACCACCGAACGGTTCGTCGCCGGGTCGTAGCGCACGATGCCGGCATTGGTCCCGACCCAGATGTTGTCGAGCGAATCGACCAGCAGGCCGTGGATCACCCCGCAGCGCAGCTGGTCGTTGCTGTAATCGGGTTCCGCGCCGCCGCCCGCCGGATCGTAACGCACCAGGCCGCAGCCGGTCCCGAACCACGACGAGCCGTCCGAACGGCACACGCCCGCCGTCACGTCGTTCACGGCCAGCCCCCGGCGGGTGTCGAACCCGACGGTCCGGCCCTCCCGGGTGCGCCTGTCATAATGTACGACGCCGATACCGTGGTTGCAGAACCAGAGGGTGGAATCGGACTCCTCGCAAACGGAGAAAAAGAAGTTCCGGCTCCGCGCCTTGAGTCCCAGCTCCACCGGTTCGACATTCGCGGCGACGGGCGCGTCGGCGCTCCCGGACAGTTCGATGCGCCAGACCCCGTAGCCCACGCTCGCAGCCCACAGCACCCCGTCCCGGTCCTCGTAAAGCCCGTGAATGCGCCGCAGCGCCCCGCTCCGCGGCAGTTCGAAAATCCGCCTGTGCCGGTACGAGTAGTAGCACACGCCGCCGTCGCCGCCGATCCACAGCACATTGCGGCGGCTTCCGGCAAACGTATAGACCGAATTTTTCCCCAGCGGCGAATCGGCGGCCGTATAGCTGTCGGTATTCTCCCGCGTAAAGGTCCGCCGGGAGTAGAAATCGCGGATGCGCAGGATGCCGTCGTTCTTGGTCCCGATCCAGAGGTCGCCCTCCGGGTCGACATGGAGCGCCTTGATCGGTTTGGTCAGCAGGTAGGGCAGCGTTTCGTAGGTGACCGAACGGATCGCGACCTCCCCGACCGCCTGCCGCAGCAACCCGCTGCCGTCGGTTCCGATCCAGACAATATCCTGGTTACAGTCCTTCAGCAGCGCAAAAACGCCGCAGTTGACGTCGATCTCCTGCAACTCGTAACGCCCCTCGATCGGATCGGTCGAACGGAGCCGCAGCACGCCGCTCATCCCGAAGGCCAGCACGTAATCGTCCTTGTCGCTGATCACCGACGAAAGGGTGCCGCGCCGTCCGAGCTCCTCCCGCAGGTCGAAAATCGGGAAAGCCCGCCGCTGCCCGGTGTCGAAGCGGAACAACATGCCGTTCCGGTCGGTGAAAAAGATCGTCCGGTCGCCGTCGTAACGGGTGAACACCACCCCGTCCGGCAGCGGCATCCGCTCCCACTCCCCCACCGAAGCCCTGCCGCCGGCGTCATAGACCACCTGCGCACAACGAATATCCTCCGAACGCACCAGCCACAATACGCCGTCGCCGTCGAGGCACATGCGCAGCACCCCGTTCAGCTCCGCCCCGCGGACATCGACCGGCTCGAACGCACCCTGCGACGCCACATATCCGTACAACTTGTTGCCATGCAGGAAAAACGCCTCGTCCCGGCTGCGGGCCGCGAATTTATAGACCCGCTGGAATCCGGCAAGCATTTCGATCCGCCGGTCGCGCGTGTCGAAGCGGTCGACACCGTAGTTGGTCCGCACCCAGAGGTAACCGTCGTCCGTGGCTACGATCTCCTGAATCAGGTTGCCCGAGAGCCGGAAATGCCGGGCGGAATTGCCGTCCCACAGATTCAGTCCGTCGCAACTGCCCGCCCAGATATACCCGTCCGCATCCTGCGCCAGCGACAGAATCGAACTGTTCGACAGCCCGTCGCGGTGGGTAATGCGGCGGATATTCTGCGGGAATGCACTCCGGACGACCGCGACCGCGAGGAGAAGGAATACGCATCTGAAATACATAGCAGGGCGAATTAGATAAAAACAGACCGGAATATCTATGTAAATATATACAAAAAAACCGGATTTCAAAACAAAATATCTCATTTAGCGACAACGCCGATTCCCTTGGTACAAGGGCTTTTTCCCGGATACGCCGGATGGCTTTTCCGGCGGGCGGCAAAGAGCGATCTTGGGCGCTATGATATGAAATCATACTTCTTTTATAAGAAAATATACTCGCACAATGCCGTTTTCTGATATTTTTGTAAAAGCCCTGACGAAAGTTTCCGCTTCCCGAAAGGCTTATTTGCGACACCTATATATAAAACCCGCATGCAATGAAGAAAACGCACTCGTTTCGGCATCAGAGGTATTCGCATCAAAATCGGACGATAGCCGGGAAATCATTCCGGGCAGCCTCCGCATCGTTTTCCGTATTCCAGTTCCGCCGGTCGAGATACCGGAAGCAACGGCATCCGAACGACCCGCTCTTCGGCTGATCCGCCGTATCGCCCTCTCACTTACGTTCGCATCCTCCCGCAGCATCCCTACCCACACCCGCTGCACGCTTATTCAAACGCACCGTTCCTTTTCCGATAGCCGACGGCCCATCGGAAAGGCAGCCGGCCCGAACCTCGTACCAAACCCATTTAAATTTTCGCCTATGATAAAAAAATTGCTCTTATCGCTATCGGCGGTTTTCTGTATGACGGCAGCTTCGGCCCAGACCCAGACGGTCAAAGGCCGCGTCGTCGATGAGAACAACGCACCGGTCATCGGTGCGACCGTTGTCGTCAAGAACCGCCCGACAATCGGCACTTCGACCGATGTCAAGGGAGAATTCGCACTTCAAGGAGTCCCGAAAGGAGGGGGGGGGGAAACTCCAAATCTCTTATGTAGGCTACAAAACCCAGGATGTTGACATTGCACCCGACATCCGGGTAAAACTCGAACCCGACGCCCAGGCCGTAGAGGCCGTCGTGGTGACGGGTATGACCAAGATGGACAAGCGGCTGTTCACGGGAGCCGCAGACCAGCTGGTTGCCGACGACGTGAAACTGGCCGGTATGGCCGACATCAGCCGCGGCCTGGAAGGCCGGTCGGCCGGCGTATCCGTCCAGAACGTATCCGGTACGTTCGGAACCGCCCCGAAAATCCGCGTGCGCGGCGCCACATCAATTTACGGCAGTTCGAAGCCGCTGTGGGTCGTGGACGGCGTCATCATGGAGGACATCGTCGACATCGACGCCGACGACCTCTCCTCGGGCGACGCCACGACGCTCATCGCATCGGCCATCGCCGGACTCAATGCCGAAGACATCGAAAGCTTCAACATTCTGAAAGACGGCTCCGCCACCTCCATCTACGGAGCGCGCGCCATGGCGGGCGTCATCGTCATCACCACCAAACGCGGCCGCGCCGGCGTGAGCACCATCAACTACACCGGCGAATTCACCTACCGCATGATTCCGTCCTACCGGGATTTCAACATTATGAACTCGCAGGACCAGATGTCGGTGTACATGGACATGCAGAAAAAAGGCTGGCTCAACCTCGCCGAAACCATCACCGATTCGGAAAGCGGCGTATTCGGAAAGATGTACCAGATGATTGCGGCCGGACAATTGCAAAACGACGACGCGAGCATCGGGAATTACCTGCGCGCGGCGGAGTTCCGCAACACGAACTGGTTCAGCGAGCTGTTCAACAACAACGTCATGCACACCCACTCGGTGAGCCTCACGTCCGGAACCGACAAATCGTCCTACTATGCGTCGCTGAGCGCCATGAGCGACCCGGGCTGGACGAAGACCAGCAAGGTGGAACGCTACACGGCCAACATCAACGCCACCTACAACATCTTCAAAAACCTGTCGCTGAACCTGATTTCCAACGGCTCCTACCGGAAGCAGAAGGCGCCGGGAACCCTGTCGTCGGCAACCAACTACGTGACGGGCGAAGTGAAGCGCGAATTCGACATCAACCCCTATTCCTATGCGCTCAATACGTCGCGCACGCTCGACCCCGACGAATTCTACACGCGAAACTACGCGAGCTTCAACATTCTGCACGAACTGGACAACAACTACATCGACCTTTCGGTCGTCGAGACCAAATTCCAGGCCGAACTGAAGTGGTCGCCCGTCGAGGGCCTCGACCTGAGCGCCCTGGGCGCGGTAAAATACCAGGCCTCGATCCAGGAGCATAACATCACCGAGTCCTCAAACCAGTCCGTCGCTTACCGGACCGTCGAACCGACCACCGTCCGGGACAACAACCCGTTCCTTTACACCGATCCGGACAACCCCTACGCCGTTCCGGTGACCGTGCTGCCCAAGGGCGGTATCTACGAACGCACGGACAACAAAATGCTTTCGTACGACTTCCGCGCGTCGGCGACCTACAACAAAACGTTCAACAACACGCATATCATCAACCTCTACGGCGGTATGTCGGTGAACAAGATCGACCGGCACAACACCTGGTTCCGCGGCTGGGGACTCCAGTACGATATGGGTATGGAGCCTTACTACGATTACCTGGCCTTCAAGCAGGGCATGGAGAGCGGCAGCAAGTATTACACGATCGGCGACTCGTTCTATCGCGAAGTAGCCTTCTTCTTCAACGGAACCTATTCTTACAAGGGACGCTACACCATCAACGGAACCTACCGCTACGAAGGGACCAACAAGATGGGCAAGAGCCGCAAAGCCCGCTGGCTGCCGACGTGGAATATCTCCGGGGCATGGAACGTCCACGAGGAGAAGTTCTTCAGCCACGTACAGCCCGCCCTGTCGCACCTGTCGCTCAAAGCCTCCTACTCGCTGACCGCCGACCGCGGCCCGTCTTACGTCACCAACTCGCTGGCCGTCATCAAAGCCTCGACCCCGTGGCGCCCGACCAGCGGCGATACCGAAACCGGTCTCAAGGTTTCGAGCCTCGAAAATGCGCAGCTCACCTACGAGAAGAAGCACGAGCTGAACCTCGGACTCGACGTCGGGTTCGTCAACAACCGGATCAACCTGGCCTTCGACTGGTACAAACGCAACAACTTCGACCTGATCGGCACGGTCACGACCCAGGGTATCGGCGGCGAGATCTCCAAATACGGCAACGTCGCGGAGATGAAATCGAACGGCGTCGAAATCAGCCTTTCGACCAAGAACGTCCAGACCAAGAACTTCAGCTGGACCACCAACTTCATCTACTCGCACATCCACAACGAAGTGACCAAACTCGAAACCTCCACGCGCGCAATGACGCTGGTTTCGGGAACCGGATTCACGATGGAGGGGTATCCCGCCCGCTCGCTCTTCTCGTTCCAGTTCGCAGGATTGAACGAAGTCGGACTGCCGGTCGTGGTCAACACGGAAGGCAAACTCAGCTCCAGCTCCTTCAATTTCCAGGACAGCAACGAGAACAACCTGAAAACGAATCTGGTCTACTCCGGACCGGTCGACCCGACCGACCTGGGCAGTTTCGGCAATACGTTCCAGTACAAGGGATGGCGTCTGAACGTCTTTATGACCTACTCGTTCGGCAACGTCGTGCGGCTCAACCCGGTCTTCAGCAGCATTTACTCGGACCTCGACGCCATGCCGCGGGAATTCAAGAACCGCTGGATGGTCTCCGGCGACGAAGCCGTCACGAACATCCCGGCCATCGCCTCGAAGCGCCAGCGCCAGCTGAACTCCTCGATTTCGTACGGATACAGCGCCTACAACTACTCGACGGCACGCATCGCCAAGGGCGACTTCATCCGCATGAAGGAGATTTCGCTTTCGTACGACTTCCCGAAGAGACTCATTTCGAAACTGCGGTTCTCTTCGCTTTCACTCAAACTGCAAGCCACGAACCTCTTCCTGATCTACGCCGACAAGAAGCTCAACGGCCAGGACCCCGAGTTCTACAACACCGGCGGCGTCGCAGCCCCCGTGCCGCGGCAGTTCACGCTCACAATCCGAATCGGACTGTAAAATCTGATTTATCTTAAAAAGATTCCTATGAAAAAAAGCATCATATATTTACTGGGCATAGCGGTCGTCATTCCGGCATTCATGTCGTGCAGCGATTTTCTGGATCAGAATCCCGATCTGCGCACGACGCTGGATTCCGAAGAGAAGATCGCCAACATACTCGTCTCGGCCTACATCAGCGGGGCAGGCAGCTACCAGCTCGTTGCGGAACTCTCCTCGGACAACGTCTGCGACTACGGCATCACAAAGAATTACAACCAGTTCTATCAGGATGTCTACGAATGGGCCGAAGAGGTTACCAGCAACAACGACGCCCCGCGGAACATCTGGAGTTCGAACTACAACAACATCGCCAACGCCAACCAGGCGCTTTCGGCCATCGAGGAGCTGGGAGGACCTACCACCACGAGGCTCAAGGCCAGCAAAGGCGAAGCGCTGATTTGCCGGGCTTATTCCCATTTCGTACTGGCAAACATGTTCTGCATGCCCTACAACCCGGCAACAGCAGGGAACTGCCTGGGCATACCCTATATGGACCACGCCGAAACCGACCTCAACCCCAGGTACGAACGCGGAACGCTCCAAGAGGTCTACGAGATGATCGGCAAAGACATCGAAGCGGGCATCCCCCTGATCGACGACACGGCCTATTCGGTTCCGAAATACCACTTCAACTACAAGGCCGCCTGCTGCTTCGCCTCGCGCTACTACCTGTTCATGCAGGACTGGGACAATGCCATCAAATACGCGACGATGGCCCTGACCTCCAACCCGTCGTCGCTGCTGCGCGATTACAGTGCGATCGCCGCTCTGCCGAACGGCACCAGCAGGCATCAGGAATATGTCAATTCGGCCAGCACGGCCAACTTCCTCCTCCAGGCCGCGACATCGAACAGCGGACTGCTTTTCGATTGGTACTCCACCGCCGGCCGCTATTCGCACGGCAAACTGCAAGGAATCTATGAAACCGTTCAGCCGAAAAAAGGCGGTCCGTGGGGCAGCAGCGTGACTTTCAAAGCGCCGCATGCAGTGCTTGCCTCATCGGGCAAATACGTTCTTCCCCGGACATGGCGCGTGTTCCAATACACCGACCCGGTCGCCGGAACCGGATTCAACAAAGCGATTTCCGTTCTCTTCACCTCCGAGGAGGCGTTGCTCAACCGCGCCGAAGCCTATATTATGAAGATGAACGAAGACCCGACGGCGCTCGACAAGGCTCTGGAGGATATAAACCTCTACGCCGCGAACCTCTTCTCGGCAGGGTTCAAATCCATGACGGAGGCTTCGATCATCAAATGGGCTACGGAAACCTACCCCGACTACTCCGAACTCTACGTCGGAAAGACCTCGGTCAGCAGCCCGCAGACGCTCAATCCCAAGAAAAAGCTCCATGCGGCCCCCTACAACACGCTCGAAGAGGGCAGCCCGCAGGAGAGCATGCTTCAGGCGCTCATCTTCATGCGCCGCTACCAGTTCCTCCACGAAGGCATGCGGTGGTTCGACACCCGTCGCTTCGGCATCACGGTCTACCGCTACCTGCTCGATGAAGACGCCGAAACCGTCGTGCAAATCACCGATCAGATCAGCGACGAGAACGGTACGGCCGATCCGCGCCGCGCCCTGCAACTCCCGGCCGACGTTATTGCCGCCGGCCTGACCCCCAACCCGAGAAAATAACAAACCAAAGTGCGTATGAAAAAGAATCTGATATATCTGCTCTTTTCCGTCACGCTGCTCTGCGCAGCGCTGACAGCCTGTTCGGACAACGACGATCTGGATTCCACCAGCGTGGTCCGGCCGACGACCACCGAACAGAACGACCTCGACCGCTGGCTCAAGCGCAACTACGTCGAAACCTACAACATCCAGCTCAAATACCGGTTCGAGGACATCGAGTCGAGCATGGGCTACTACCTCACACCCGCCAGCTACAAGCAGTCGGTCGCCATGGCCAAACTGGTGCGCCACATGTGCCTGGAAGCCTACGACGAGATAACCGGCAGCACGGATTTCATCAAGGCCTATTTCCCGAAAATCCTCTACCTGGTCGGCTCGTATGCCTACAAGACCAACGGATCGGTGGTGCTGGGAACGGCCGAAGCCGGGGCGAAGATCACGCTCTACAACCTCGACAACCTGAACCCCAAGACCGTCAATGCGAAGACGGCCTATTTCAAGACGATCCACCACGAATTCGGACATATCCTCAATCAGACGAAACCTTACCCCACCGATTTCGCGGAGATTTCCGGCCCGGATTACGTACAGGACCAATGCTTCGAAATCTACAAGACCACCGAATCGGCGCTGCAAAAAGGATTCATTTCCCCGTATGCATCGAAAGCCGACAGCGAGGATTTCGTGGAACTCATCGCCCTCTACGTCAACCGGAGCGCAGAAGAGTGGGAGGAGATGCTGACGACGGCCGGCGACACGGGACGGCCGAAAATCGAAGCCAAATTCGAAATCGTCTCCAACTACATGAAAAGCACCTGGAACATCGACCTGAACGAACTGCGGGAAATCGTACTGCGCCGTGCGGAAGAAGCGCCCAACCTCGACTTCGACTCGCTGGATGACGAAGATACGGACTCGCCCGAAAATTCCGGTACAAACGAATAAGCGACACCGAATATGAAAAAAACAGCAATCATACTATTTCTGGTTCTGGCCATTCCTGCCCTGCTCACCTCATGCCTGTTCGACGAGGAGGATCTTTTCGACAAATCCGCCTCCGAACGCATCGAAGCCGCCAAGCAGGAGGCCAAGACCGTGCTCGAAAGCGCTGAAAACGGATGGCACGTGCGCTATTTCCCCTCCCCGACCCAGGAGTTCGGCGGATACAACCTGTTTTTCAAATTCTCCGAAGGCAGCGTCACCGTTGCCTCCGAAATCGAAAGCAACCCGTCCATCACCGAGACGAGTCTCTATTCGTTCGGCGAGGATCTGGGCGTCACGCTCAATTTCGATACGAAAAACTCGCTCATCAATTACTTCGTACACCCGAAAAATCCCGACAACATCGGATCGACCTACAAGGGCATGGAGGGCGACTACAAATTCACGGTGATGGAGACATCCGCGGCAATGGTCGTCCTGCGCGGCATCATCACGGGGAATTACTACATCCTGACCCCCGTTTCCGCGGACACCGACTGGTCGGAAGACCTGGAGACCTACCGGAACAATGCGGAAGACATGTCATTCAACACCTATTCCTTCGTCGTGAAAGACAAGACGTATTCGGCAACGCTCACGAACCGTCGCTTTGCGGTCAAGATCGACAGTGAAACCACCGTGTACGCACCGTTCATCTACACCAAGGCCGGCATCAGTTTCTACATGCCGGTCGAGATCGACGGAGTGACCGCACAGAACTTCACCTTTGTCGACGACTACTATTTCGCCGAAGTCAACGGCGCCGATTTCAAGATTATGACGCCCGAGCCGGTCCGGTCGGACATCACGTTCGAAGTGACCGTTCCCGATGCCACGAAGACCTACAACAGCGTTACGGTGAATACAGTTCCATCAACGGATACGGAGTACTACTACATGGGGCTGATGCTGAAGTCCGAATTCGAGGCCCAGCGCGAGAAAAAGCTCCTGCAAAGCCTGGTCGGCACGCTCAACGGCAACATCGGCGCAGGCGACGATCCCGAAACGATCGCAGCCAGCCTGCTCCACAAAGGTGCGGACACCTATACGCTCAACTATCCGAGTTTCTACGACGAGTACGTAGCCGTCGTATTCGGATGCGCCGTCTCCAACGGATTCATCGTCTCCACCACGCCCATCACGTCGCTTCCGGTTTCGATCGACGCTTCGCTCTTGCCGGACAATACCGATCCTCTCTACAAGAGATGGCTGGGCAAATGGAGAGTTACGAGCACCACCTCGCAGGTAAACGAAGCTCCCGTAACATTCGAGGTTATCGTAAAACCGGGCACCGTCAACTCGTCCTACATGATCCGGGGCTGGGGCATCACGATCTACGGAAACAGGTACGACCTGCGGGCATATTACCAGGCATCCTATAATGGCGCCTCCACTCCGGCCATCCCGATTCCGAAGTCGACCGGTATTCTCTACACGAAAACCGACAATGCGATTTACGGCTACGACGGAGTCTACCCGATCCGGACTCGCTACTCCCGTATAACCCACTCGACCGGAGCCTACTCGTCATTTACGACGACCCAGACCTCGCCCAAACTCGTCGGCATTTACGACGAGGCGCAGGCAGGCCAGGCAACGATGTACGGTTCCGGCTACAATACCGGCACCGATTACGTCGGCATAGAGTTCTTCAGATGGACGGAAAACCAGGCATCCTACTACACCTCGCCGGCTGTCCGTCCGGGCTATACGGCCAAAGACTTCCCGGTGGGTCCCTTCACGTGGGTTCAGCTGATGGACGCCGACGGGAACGACCTCACCCCGGCCGAATAAGCGAAACCGGTTCGATCCTCAAATAAGTCCGGGCCGCCCATTGAGGGCGGCCCGGACTTTTATCGGATACAGAAAACCCGGTCCGTGTCAGTCGAAGAAATTCTCGTCCTCGGGGTTGTTCCGCCCCTCGGAGTCGACTTCGTCCTCGCAGTCGTAACGGGGCATCATCGCCGGACGCACGAACTGGTCCGTACGGCTGATGCCGAAACGACCGTCGTCGTAGATCTTTTTCATATATTCGCCCACGATCGGCAGCGCCATCACGCTGCCCTCGCCGCCGCGGATGAAGTGCACCGACTGGTCCTCGCCGCCGACCCAGGCGCCGGTCACCAGCTTCGGTGTCACGCACATGAACCACGCGTCGCGGTTCTTGTTCGAAGTTCCGGTCTTGCCGCCGATCTCCATGTCGGTCAGCCCGAACTGCCACCGCAGACGGCCCGCCGTCCCCGAGTTGACCACGTCCTGAAGCATCGTGAGCATCGTGTAGGCCGTGCGTTCGCTGACGGCGTCCTGCGACTGGGGAATGAAACTGGCAATCAGGTTGCCCTGACGGTCCTCGATGCGCGTCACGAAGATCGGATCGGTGTGCACGCCCTGATTGGCAAAGGTCGAAAAGGCGCTCACCAACTCGTAAACGTTCGATTCCGAAGAGCCGAGAGCCAGCGCCGGAACGGGGTCTATGTAACTGCGGATGCCCATGTTATGAATGAAATCGGCCACGGCAGCCGGCTGCTTGGCCTGCTTCATAATCCACGCCGAGTAGTTGTTGCGGCTGCGCGCAAGTCCCCACTTGAGGGGGTGCAGCACCCCGTCGTACTCGACATTGCCGGCCTCCTTGGGCGACCAGGCCGTACCGTTGGCCGTCTCGATGGTCGTCGGCAGGTTGGGGACCATCGTGCAGGGCGTCAGGCCCAGATGGTCGATGGCGAAAGTGTAGACGAAGGGCTTGATCGTCGAGCCGATCTGGCGTTTGCCCTGCTTGGCCATGTCGTACTTGAAGTAACGGAAGTTAGGCCCTCCGACATAGGCTTTTACGAAGCCCGTGGCAGGATCGAGCGACACCATCGCGGCACGCATGATACGCTTGTGGTGGAGGATCGAGTCGCGCGGCGTCATCAGCGTGTCGCGCTCGCCCTTGTAGGTGAACACCCGCATGTTGCAGGGTTTGTCGAAAGCGGCGTTGATCTCCTTCTCGCCCGCCCCGGCGTGCTTCATCTCGCGGTAACGGTCCGAATAACGGACGGCATGGCGCATGATCCGGTCGCGCTCCTCCTTGTCGGCATCGACGAAAAGCGTCTTCGTCGCCCGGAACTGCGCGTCCATCTTGGGCTGAATCTCCTTCTCCATCTGCCGCTGCACGGCCTGCTCGGCATAGGTCTGCATCACGGAGTTAATCGTGGTATAGATTTTCAACCCGTCGCGGTAGATATTGTAGGGCGTGCCGTCGGCCTTGCGGTTCTTGTGACACCAGCCATAGAGCGGATTCTCGTTGTACTCCTTCACCGCCTGGTCATAGTCCCACTCGTTGTAGAACTGGCTGCGCTTGGGAGGCCGGGCGTTCATCACCAGCCGCAGCATCTCGCGGAAATAGGTCGCCGCACCCTCGTTGTGCGACACGGGCTTGTAGTTGGTCACGATCGGCAGCGCCGCCAGCGAATCGCGCTGCCTGCGGGTCAACGCCCCGGCCTCCTCCATGCGTGAAAGCACGAGGTTGCGGCGCACAAGGGCGTTCTTGGGATTCAGGATGGGCGAATAGCGCGTCGGGGCGTTCACCACCCCCACCAGCACGGCCGCCTCCTGCACGTTGAGTTCGTCCGGCTCCTTGTTGAAGAAGGTGTGGGCCGCCGACTTGATGCCGAAGGCGTTCGAGCCGAACTCCACCGTATTGAGGTACATGGCGGCGATCTCCTCCTTGGTGTAGTTGTATTCGAGTTTGAGGGCCGTGATCCACTCCTTGAACTTCGAGGTCACGAGTTTGGCCTTGCGGACGACGGCGCCGCGGTTGCGGACCGTATCGCGCGGAAAGAGGTTCTTGGCCAGCTGCTGCGTGATGGTCGAGCCGCCGCCCTGCGAGGTGTTCTGCAACAGCAGGGTCTTCACGGCCACACGCGCCAGCGAAGGAATGTCGATGCCCGAATGGGTGCGGAAACGGACGTCCTCGGTCGCGATGAGCGCCGCGACGATGGGCGGAACCTCATGCCCGGCCAGCCGGATGTGAAGCGTCGAATCCGACGGATAGAGGTCGGCGTACTGCACATAGGAGCGGTTCTGCACGAAGAAGGTTCCGATCACCTTGCCGTCCTCGGAGTAGATCTCCGTGGCGAGGTTGCTGCGGGGATTCTCCAGCTCCTCGAACGAGGGCATGCGGCCGAACACGCCGAAGACCGTGAGCACCAGCATCAGCGCCACGAGCGCAAAGGGTGCGAAAGCCGCGTACCAGATCCATTTTATCGTTTTCGGGCTGACACCCGTCTTTTTTTTCTGTCCCATACGACGATATTTGCGACAAAGATACGAAATATATTACAAATCCCTCAAAACGGCAGTCCCACCGACGCTGCGACGTACACCCCGCCGCTCGACGGATGGTAGCACGACAGCTTGAAGGTCGAAGTGGCCGACGCCGGCTGCCGGAAGGCGTTGAAGTCGAAAACGATGTCTCCGCCCACCGACCAGATCCGCCGCCACGTCATTCCTCCGCGGCCCACGTCGCGGAACTGCGCGTAGTCGCCTCCGGCGTTGAGCCGGATGCGCTTGATGTAGATCCCCGAGCCGATGCCGCCCTCGGGATACCACACCGGCAGCTGGTAGTTGGCCTGAAAAGCCGTGTAGTTGTTCGACACGATGTCCGCGGAGGTGAACCCGCGCGGAACCAGCCGCGTGGATTTGTAGCTCAACGGAGCATATCCCGACGGAAACTTGTAGCCGCCGATCGAGGTCTGGTAGGTCGCGGCCACCAGCACCGAGTTATGAGGCGCGAATCCCGGCAGATAAGCCTGCCCGTAGAACGAAATCAGGTCGCTGAAATGGGCGTTCTCGGGGTTGAACGTGTAGTTCGCGCTGAAGGTGTAGCCCCAGCGGGGCGCGATGTCGCGGTGCGCCATGCGCACCTGGTCGGAGAATCCGGCTCCGAACGAAACCTTGTGCAGCCCCTCACGGAAACCGACCCGCTGAATGTTGGAGATGCTGCCGTTCTCCCATTCGATCTTGCCCAGATCGGCAACCATGCCGTTGGAGTAGTTCCAGCCCGCCGAGAGGGAGAGCTGGCGCGTGTGATAACCCCGCTGGAAATAGAGCGGCAGCGTGGCCGACAGCCCCACGGAGTAATATTTGTCGGGAGCAGGACGGCTTTGGTAGACCGGATTGCCCTGCCCGTCGCGGCCGGCCAGCGAGTAGAAGAGCTGGTTGCCGCCGTAGGAGGCGTCCAGGTCGAAACGCACGCCCAGCCCGAAATAGCGCACGCCCAGATTCACGAGCGAGCCTTCGTGCCGGTTCCAGCCGTAGGAGGCGTAGGCCTCGGCGCTCGAAAGCAGGTTCTGCGAGATCAGCGTAAGGCCCACATTGAGGTCGATCACGTGTTCGTCGACCGCCGCAAAGGGGTTGAACGCCACGGGCATCCAGCTGTGGGCGTTCACCAGATTGGGCACCTTGCGATACCGCTTCGCGCGGAACTCGCCGGACTGTCCGACCGAATCGGCGCGCGTATAGCGCACCGTGTCGAGGTTCACCACGTCCCAGCGTTTGCGGGGCGGGTTCACCAGGTTGACGGGCAGCCGCGAAGGCGTGACGGGAATCAGCAGGCTGTCATCGGCGGCGACCCGCTGCTCCGCGACGCGGTAGCCGAGGCGGTCGTAGGTCGTCAGCAGCACTCCTCCGTCCGCCGGGGCGGGCGCGAAGGAGCCGTAGGCCGAGGTGGTGATGCGGTATTCGCGGCGGGCCATCAGGTCGTAACAGTGGGCCTCGTCGCGGCCCGAGGCGATCGAGCCGTAATAGAGCTTGCCTCCCCCGGCCCGCAGGTTCGAAAGGGTGATGTAAGCCCCCTCGGTAATCGGGTGCAGGCCGTCGGAGTCGATGCGGCCGATCCACATGCCGCTGTCGTCCGTGACGAGAACGTACCACGCCACCGTACGATCGTCCCACGCCAATCCGTGAATCTCCGACCGGACGGGCGTTTCGAACCGCCGTTCGGGACCCTCGCCGTGCCGCACCACGACCGTATAACGGCCGTCGGGATTGTACTCGACCCATCCGAACTCCTCGCCCGAAGCCGTGGGATAGAGCGTGTTTCGCTGCCGTTCCGCCGTGCGGGGCACACCGTCGGCGAGGTCCATATAACACAGTTGCGAGTTGACGCGCTGTTCGAAAAGCGTGGAACGGCGGTACTCGGTCCACCAGACGCGGCCGTCGGCCATCGACGGACGGGTCGAGACCAGCCCCGTATGGCAGACCGTCCGTTCCCCGCCCGTACGGCGGTCGATCACGACGAAACGCGAAACGCGGTCGAGGTCGGTTTTCAGCGCCACGACGGCCGTGTCGCCCAGCGGCAGGGGCCACTGGTAGGTCGTGTGGTTCTTTTCGGGCAGCGCGGTGAGCGGCACGGCGCTGTCCCCGGTTTCCGGCAGCGAATCCCAGTAGCGTTCCAGTTCGTCGAAGGTTTCGCGGAAGAGCTTTATGACGTTGGTCTTGTAGAATTTGCCCAGCGCCACGCGCGTGGTGGCCAGCACGTAGGGGTTGCGCGACCCGTACCACGCGACCTTGTCCCAGATGTTCTCGCCGTAGCGTTCCCAGGCGTAGGAGCAGATCTGATAGCCCAGCTCGTAGTGGTCGGGAATGTAGTCGCGGTAGGAGCCGCAGAACCAGCGGTCGATGTTGCGGCGGTCGCGGCCGACGCTGCCCATGGCGCGGTAGGCCATCGAAAACGAAGGCTGGAGACCGCGGCCGAACGACGAGTGCATCGTTTCGGACATCACGGCGTCGCCCTCCATGGCCCAGATCGGCATGCACAGCAGGCCGATGGTCGACCCCTGCTGTCCGAGCACGTAACTCAAGGCGCGGATGACGCCCCGGTCGAGGTTGTTGTACTGCACGGCGTGGCGGTACTCGTGGGCCACGAGCTGCTTGTACCACGGCATCGAATAGCTGTCGACGGCGGGCGAGGTGAGGAATTCCACGCGCTTGGGAAGGTACATCACCAGTCCGTTCGACTGGAAATTCTCGGGATGCATGACGAAGGGAATGCGCATCGGACCGTGGCGGAATCCGTAACCGATGTCGGGCCGGACCGAACGGATGTAGAACAGCGTGCGCCGGGCGATGCCGGCGACCGTATCGGGATAGATCATCCGCACGTCGGGCGTACGGATCGCCGACCACTTCTGCGGAGGGTCCGAACCCCAGGTGTAATACTGGGCCGCGGCGCGTTCGGCGCCGCACAGCGCGCACAGCAACGCCAAGAGGAGAAGCAGCCGGCGCACGTTACGAACCGGCTTTTTTGCAGCGGTAGCCGCTGCGGATGAGCAGTTCGGCCACACGGTCGCGGTGGTCGCCCTGGATGATGATTTCGCCCGCCTTCGCCGAACCGCCGACGCCGCACCTGGATTTCAGCATGCGCGCCAGCTCCTGAAGGTCGGCATCTCGGCCCACGAAACCTTTGACGAGGGTCACGACCTTGCCCGCCCGCTGTTTGCGGTCGAGCCACACGCGCAGGTCCTGCTGCCCCGCAGGCAGCGTCTCGGCTTCGGGTTCGTCGTCCGTTTCGTAGTTGAAACCCGGGTCGGTCGAATAGACCATCCCGAGCCGTGATTTCCAGTCGTTGTCGGCCATAGTTGTTCGAATGGTTGAAATTAAACGCCGAAAGCGGCGTCATTTATTGCGCAAAATTAGCAAAATATTTATCTTTGTTAACGCATGGCAAAGAAGTTCCGCGAAAAACTGCGCAAGTTCAACCCCTTCACGCGTCCGATGACGCTCGACGAACTGCCCAAACCGCTGCCGGCCAACCCCGACCAGCGGCTGGTGAAGGTCTATGTCGAAGGCTACGAAGACGTGGCCTTCTGGCGCGGCATCTTCGACCATTTCCAGAATCCCTACCTGCGTTTCGAAATCTCGGTCCCCGACCGCGGCGACCTGCCCAAGGGCAAGAAGGTCCTCATGGGCATGATCCCCCGTTCGTCGGAGGAACTGCTCCTCTGCGTCGACTCCGACTTCGACTACCTCTTCGCCGGGCGAACGCCCCAGTCGAAGGAGGTCGCCGAGGCCAAATTCATGTTCCACACCTACGCCTACGCCACCGAGAACTACCTCTGCTACGCCCCCTCGTTGCACAACGTCTGCGTCAAGGCCACCAAGAACGACACGCGCATCTTCGACTTCGTGAAGTTCATGCACGAATATTCGTGCACGATCTACCCGCTGTTCCTCTGGTACGCCTACTCGGCGCAGCTGGCCACGGAAAACGTCTTTCCGCTGATCGACTTCAAGCAGTCGGTGCGCATCGGCTACCTCGACATCGAGGACAACGGCTCAAAGACGATCGAGTGGCTGCGGCGCAACGTCTCGAAGCGCGAGAACCTGCTCCGCCAGCGCAACCCGCGGATGATCGAACCCATGAAGGAGTTCGAGGTGCAGCTCCGCGGGCGCGGCCTGACGCCCGAAAACGCCTACCTGTTCATGCACGGCCACACGCTGATGGACAACGTGGTGCTGATCATGCTCAACACCGTGTGCGAGAAGCTGCGGGCCATGTCGATCGCCAAGATCACCGCCTCGAAAAAGCAGGGCGTGGCGCTCAAGAACGAGATGTCGAACTACACCAACTCGCTGCGCTCGATCCGCGACGTGCTGCTCGACAACGAAAACTACACCAAAAGCCCGCTTTACAAACGGTTGGAACGCGACATCGAGCGGTATATCGCCCGCACGATCTGGAACATGAAGCGCAACGGCGAAATCCGCGACGCGTCGATGATCGGCATTATCCACAAACTCCGCACCGGACAGCAATAACGGAAAAAAGAGGGGCGGGAACGCGGACACGCTCGAAACGCATCCGGCGCTCCCGCCCATGAATCCGGCCCTTGGGACCGGTTATTCCCGTTTGCGGACCACGCGCACGGTGGACTGCGTGGCCTGCCGCACGAAGACCTGCGGACCGCGGGCGTAACGCCGCCACAGCTCGTCAGTATAGCCGCGCACCGTGAGCAGCTCCATGTTCTCGGCTTTCATCACGTCGAAACCCGCCTCGCGCAGCGCCTCGATGGACTCGTCGATATGCCACGAGTTGTCGACGCACAGGCTCAGGTTCACGGCCGAATTGTGGATCAGGTTGGCCTTGATGCGGAAACGCTCCAGCAGCGAGAAGATCGTGGCGAACTTCTCTTCCAGCACGAAGGAGAAATCCCGCGACCGGATGGTCAGCAGCACCTGGTCCTTCTTGAGGATCAGGATCGGAACGTCGACCGGGGCCGACATGCCTCGGATCACCGTGCCGGGTTTGCGCTTGTCGCCGAAGGGCCGCACGTAAAGCGGAATATTCTTGTTCTGGAGCGGCTTGATCGTCTTCGGATGGATGATCTGCGCGCCGCTGTAAGCCAGTTCGATGGTGTCGAGGTAGTTCAGCTCGGCGATCTGCACGGCATCGGGAAACGCTTTCGGGTCGGCGTTCATCACGCCGTCCACATCCTTCCACACCGACATCGACTCGGCGTCGAGAATGTTGGCCACCACGGCCGCCGAGTAGTCCGAGCCTTCGCGCCCCAGGGTCGTGGTCGTGCCGTCGGGCGCGCCGCCGATGAAGCCCTGTCCGATGAAGATGTTCTCGACGCATTTGCCCAGCGCGTTTTTCAGCAGCGAAGCCGAAGCCTCGATGTTCACCCCGGCGTCCTTGTGGCGCTGCTCGGTGAGAAAACAGCGGCGCATGTCGATCCAGCGGTTCGACACCCCGGCGTAGTTCAGGTACTCGGAGATAATCGTCGTCGAGACCAGCTCGCCGTAGGCCACGATCGTGTCGTACCACAGTTCGGCGTCGCCGGGTTTGTAGACGGTCTCCGTCGCGACCTTTTCCAGTTCGCCGAACAGCGCGTCGACCGCCGGCAGCCGCTTCGGCTCGTGCCACAGCTCGTCGATGATCTCCGCATGGTACTTCCGCAGCGACTCGACATGCTCCAGCGAGAGCTGTTTATCGCCTTTCTGAAGCCCCTCGAACACCTTTTCCAGGGCATTGGTCGTTTTGCCCATCGCCGAAACGATGATGAACAGGTTCTGCTCGTCGTCGATGATCTTGCGCAGATTCCTCACTCCGTCGGCATTCCGCACCGACGCACCTCCGAATTTATAGACTTTCATGTTATTTCGCTTATTAACCTAACGTACCTTCCTTTACCTTTTGCACAGTTGACCGCTGTACTCTCGCGGCCGATGGCCGCGTTTACAAATCTACCCCACCCCAAACCCCTCCCGTGGGAGGGGCTTGTCGCGACGCAACCGGGATTTCGACCGGGATTTCGACCGGATTTACAACCGGATATCCCGAAATGAAAAACCAATTTTTAATTCTCAATTTCCCGATACGGAACGCCGATGTTCTGGAACAGGAACGCGTACATGTCGGCCGCCTCGTCGATACGCTTCGAAGTGGGTTTGCCGGCGCCGTGGCCCGCTTTCGACTCGATGCGGATCAGAATCGGGGCGTCGCCCGCCTGGGCATGCTGCATCGCAGCGGCGAACTTGAACGAGTGGGCCGGAACGACACGGTCGTCGTGGTCCGCGGTAGTCACCAGCGTCGCGGGGTATTTCACGCCCTCCTTTATATTGTGCAGCGGAGAGTACTTGTAAATATAGGAAAACTGCTCCTCGTCCTCCGACGAACCGTACTCCACGGCCCAGCCCCAGCCGATGGTGAACTTGTGGTAGCGGAGCATGTCCATCACGCCCACGGCCGGAAGGCACACGGCATAGAGGTCCGGACGCTGCACCTCGCAGGCGCCGACCAGCAGGCCGCCGTTCGAGCCGCCGTGGATGGCCAGCTTGTCCGTCGACGTGTATTTTCCGGCGATCAGGTACTCGGCGGCGGCGATGAAGTCGTCGAAGACGTTCTGCTTGTTTTCGAGCATGCCGGCCTTGTGCCACTCCTCGCCGTACTCCGAGCCGCCGCGCAGGTTGGCGACGCAGTAGATGCCGCCCTGCTCGACGAACATCAGCGCCGAGGGGTTGAAGCCGGGCGTGAGGTTGATCTGAAAACCGCCGTAAGCGTAAAGCAGGCAGGGATTCTTGCCGTCGCGCTTCATGTCCTTGCGGCGGGTGATGAACATCGGGACCTTCGTGCCGTCCTTCGAGGTGTAGAACACCTGCTCGGTCGTGAACAGTTCGGGATCGAAATTCACCTCCGGAGCCTTGTAGAGCGTCGATTCGCCCGAAGCGATGTCGTATTTGTAGATCGTGGCCGGAGCCGTGTAGTTGACCAGCGTATAGTAAAGTTCCGAGTCCTCCTCCCGGCCGTCGAATCCGCCGACCGAGCCGATGGCCGGAAGCGCCACTTCGCGCACCTGCTTGCCGGCGTAGTCGTACTGGTAAATCCGGCTCTGCGCATCCTGCAGGTAGTAGGCGAACAGACTGCCGCCCGCCGTGCCCACGCCTTCGAGCAGGTTCCTTTCACTCTCGGGAATCACCGTTTCGATCCTCCCGGGACGGTTCAGATCGACCTTCATCAGCGCGTAGTTCGACGCATCCCTGTTGGTCACGTAATAAAGCCGGTCGTCCTTGCAGTCGACGGGCGAATAATCGGCATCGAAACCCGGCAGCAGGACGCGGAATTTCGGGTCCGACACCCTTTTATAGAGGACCTCCATTCCCGACGTGCCCTCCGAAGCTATGACGAAGAGCCATTTGCCGTCCTCCGAAGGCCATGCCGAGAAGTAACGCAGCGGATGTTCCCGGTCCTCGTAAATGAGCTTGTCGGCCGACTGGGGCGTACCCAGCGCATGGTAATAAACCTTCTGAAACTCGTTCTTGGAAGAGTAGGCGCTTTGCTTCGGAGCGTCGTAGGCGCTGTAATAGAACCCCTTGGAATCGGGCGCCCACCGTGCGCCCGAGAATTTCACCCACTCGATCTTGTCGGCAGCGAGCGACTTGTCGGCGGTGTCCATCACGCGGATCTCCACCCAGTCCGAACCCGACGCGGCGGCCGAATAGGCAAACCAGCGGCCGTCCTTCGAGAAAGACATGGCGGTCAGGGCCACCGTCCCGTCGTCGGAGAGCTTATTGGGGTCGAAGAACACCTCGCCGGCCTCGCCCGGCTCCTTCGTGCGGTAGATCACCGACTGGTTCTGCAAACCGTCGTTATAAGTGTAGTACCACCAGTCGCCGTGCTTGCGCGGGGCGCTCTCCTTGGCGTAGTTCCACACTTCGGTCAGCCGCTCGCGGATGGCCCCGCGGAACGGAATTTGCGAGAGATAGTCCTGCGTCACGGCGTTCTCGGCGGCGACCCACGCGGCCGTGGCCTCCGAGTTGTCGTCCTCGAGCCAGCGGTAGGGATCGGGAACCTCCGTGCCGAAATAGTTGTCCACCACGTCGCCGCGCACGGTCTCGGGGTAAGGCTGGTGTTTTATCTGTTTCATATTGCCGCAACCTGCCGCCGCCGCTGCACCGAGCAGAAGGGCGGCTTTGATGGATAAATGCTTCATAATTGAACCGTTTAGGTAATGATCGGGACAAAGTTATGAAAAATTCAATATTTTCAGTAATTTTGCCTATTGAAAACAACAGACTATGCACAACGAACTCAAAACGATAATCGAGCAGGCGTGGGAAAACCGCGCGCTGCTTCAGGACCCCGCCGTGCAGCAGGCCGTACGACAGGTCGTCGAACTGGTGGACAAGGGCGAACTCCGCACGGCGGAACCCGTCGACCCGGCCAAAAGCGAATGGAAGGTCAACGAGTGGGTCAAGAAGGCCGTGATCCTCTACTTCCCGATCCAGCCCATGCGCAAGATGGAGGCCGGCGAACTGGAGTGGTACGACAAGATGGAACTCAAGCACGGCTACGGGGAGCTGGGCGTGCGGGTCGTGCCCCAGGCCGTGGCTCGCTACGGCGCCTACATCGCCCCCGGAGCCATTCTGATGCCTTCGTACGTGAACATCGGCGCCTACGTCGACACCGGCACGATGGTCGACACGTGGGCCACGGTGGGTTCCTGCGCCCAGATCGGCAAACACGTCCACCTCTCGGGCGGCGTGGGCATCGGCGGCGTGCTCGAACCCGTGCAGGCCGCGCCTGTGATCATCGAGGACAGCTGCTTCATCGGCTCGCGCTGCATCGTGGTCGAGGGTGCGCACGTCTGCCGCGAAGCGGTGCTCGGCTCGAACACCGTGATCACCGGCTCGACGCACATCATCGACGTCACGGGGCCTGAACCCGTCACCTACAAGGGCTACGTGCCGCCCCGCTCGGTGGTCGTCCCGGGCAGCTACCGCAAGCAGTTCCCGGCGGGAGAATACAGCGTCACGTGCGCGCTGATCATCGGCCGGCGCAAGGAATCCACCGACAAGAAAACCTCGCTGAACGACGCCCTGCGCGACTTCGGCGTATCGGTATAGACATGATTCACCGCATCGAAGAGACCACCTCGACCAACGACGACGCCCGCGACGCGAAATACCGCCACGGCGACATCGTCTGGGCCGAACGCCAGACCGCCGGCCGCGGCCAGCGGGGCCATAAATGGTCGAGCGCCGAGGGTCTGAACCTCACCTTCTCGCTGGTGCTCGAACCCCGGTTCCTGCCCGCCGGCGAACAGTTCCTGCTCAACGAGGCCGTGGCCCTCGCTCTCACCGACACCTTCGCGCAGTTCGGCATCGCGGCGCGCATCAAGTGGACCAACGACATCTATGCCGGGGACAAAAAGCTGGTCGGCATCCTGATCGAACACAGCTACTCCGGGCAGACGCTCGCCCGCACGATCGTCGGAATCGGCATCAACGTCAACCAGACGGAGTTCGACCCCGCACTTCCGAACCCCGTGTCGATGGCCATGGTCGCGGGACGCACGTTCGACCGCGGCGAGGTGCTCGAAGCCTTCCGCCGCCACATCGGCATCCGCTACGTCCAGCTCGAGCTGGACGAACGGGAAACCCTCCAGCGCGACTACCGCGAACGGATGTACCGACTGGGCGAACGGCATACGTTCCGCTACCCCGACGGCACGCCGACCGAGGCCTCGATCGAGGGCGTGCGCCCCACGGGCGAACTGCTGCTGCGGCACGCCGACGGCACGCTCCGGGAATATCTGTTCAAGGAGATCGAATTCGTGATTGCCGGGAAATAGCCCGTCAGGGGTCCGGCAGCAGGTAGACGACGTGCACGAAAGGCCGCGTCCCGCCCGCTTTCAATTCAACGGAGACTTCGGTCAGCAACCGAACATACCGACGGCGCATATCCGATCCCAGAAGAGGGTCCTCCTTTCCCCCGACGAGACTCCGGGCCACAGGCAGCCGGTAGGCGGAATCGCCTGCGGCATACGATTCCCAGGGATACCTCTGATTTTCAATCACGACACCCTGCAACTCCGCAAAATCCGGATCGTCCGGAAAATCGTTGTCGGCCGCGCCCATCCGTCCGCCCGTCATCCTGCGCGTCCGGGAAACGACGCGCGCCACGTTCCTGCCGTAAAACCGGCAGACAGGGTCCCCGAGCGCCGTATCCGCGACTCCGGCAACGGAGATGAACGTTATCAGCGTATCGCCGGCGACAAACACGACCCGGGGATCGCGGCAGGAGGAGGCTCCCCCGCCCCGGGGTATCGCCGCGTCAAGCCCATCCATTCCGAAGCATACGCCGCCGCCCAGCCGGCACGGCAGCGTGTCCGGCCGGAAGCGCTCCGGCATCTCTCCGTACGGAGTCTGCGCCGCAACAACCTTCCAGATGCACAGTGCAACCAGCAGAACAACCCGTTTTTTCATCGCAAACACACCTTTGGACAACACAAGATAACGGATATTCTCCGCCGCACCAAATCCGGGGCGCAAAATCAGACGAAAAGTACAGAAATAATAACCGAAACCTCTTGCTGTTACAGAAATAACAGTTATATTTGCATCGTAAAACAGCCTAATTCAAATCAAATTTTAAGGATATTATGAACGTACCTGCAAATCTGAAATACTCCAGCGACCACGAGTGGTGCCGCATCGAGGGTGACACGGCCGTTATCGGCATCACCGACTTTGCCCAGAGCCAGTTGGGCGACATCGTTTTCGTCGATGTTCCGACCGTGGGCGAGACGCTCGCCGCAGGCGAGGTTTTCGGCTCGATCGAGGCCGTGAAGACCGTGAGCGACGCGTTCCTTCCGGTGGGCGGCGAGATCGTGGAATTCAACGAGGCTGTGGACGCCGATCCCGCCGTCGTCAACCGCGACGCCTACGGCGAAGGCTGGCTCGTGAAGGTCAAAATGTCGAACCCGGCCGAATACGACGCCCTGCTCGGCGCCGCCGACTACGAGAAACTGATCGGATAGTCCGAAGGAGAATTAAAAATGAAAAATTAAGAATTAAAAATTAGTTTTTCATTTCGGTTTATTCGTCCGTTTTCCGGTCGAAAATCCGGCCGCAGGCGAAAATAAACAAGGAAGCCTTCGGATAAAGTCCCCGCCAAGGCGGGGATTTAGGGGTGGGTCCAATTTGCAAACGCGGCGGAACGCCGCGAATGGAACCATCCAAGAGAAGCAAAACGAACAATTAACACAAAATACTTACTGTTATGTCAAAAGTTACTGTCGTAGGTGCAGGCGCCGTAGGTGCAACCTGTGCAAACGTGATGGCTTGCCGCGAGGTGGCGAGCGAAGTGGTCCTCATCGACATCAAGGAGGGTCTCTCGGAAGGCAAGATGCTGGACATGTACCAGTGCTCGACGCTGATGGATTTCGACACGAAGGTCGTAGGCGCAACCAACGACTACAAGATGACGGCCAATTCGGACGTGGTGGTCATCACCTCGGGCATTCCCCGCAAGCCGGGCATGACCCGCGAGGAGCTGATCGGCACGAACGCCGGCATTATGAAAGGCGTGATCGAGAACGTCATCAAGTACTCGCCCCGCGCCATCATCATCGTGGTTGCCAACCCGATGGACACGCTGACCTACCTGGCCCTGAAGGCTTCGGGACTTCCGAAGAACCGCATCATCGGCATGGGCGGCGCATTGGACTCGGCCCGCTTCAAGTGCTACCTGGCCAAGGCTACGGGCGCTAACATCAACAACGTCGACGGCATGGTCATCGGCGGCCACGGCGACACGACAATGATTCCGCTCGTATCGAAAGCCACGGTCAACGGCGTTCCCGTTTCGCAGTTCGCTTCGAAGAAGAAACTCGAAGAGGCCGTCGCCAACACGATGGTCGGCGGAGCCACGCTGACCAAACTCATCGGCACTTCGGCATGGTACGCTCCCGGCGCAGGCGCAGCGATGATGGTCGAGGCTATCCTCAACGACCAGAAGAAGATGGTTCCCTGCTGCTGCTACCTCGACGGCGAGTACGGCCAGAAGGACATCTGCATCGGCGTTCCCGCGATCATCGGCCGCAAGGGCATCGAGAAGATCGTGAAGATCGACCTCACGAAGGAAGAGGCCGAGAAGTTCGCCGCTTCGGCCGAGGCCGTCCGCAAGACGAACAACATCCTGCACGAGATCAAGGCGCTCTAAACCGGGGGTGGGTGGCGGACCGGAATACGGAAAGCCTGTCCCGCAAAACCCAGGGAACTCCTTTACAAAAGCCGCTCCGAATCGTCGGAGCGGCTTTTTCGTATCCGGAAAGGAGCGTCTATCAGAAGCTGACCTTCGCACCGATGAACCAGCTGCGGGGCAACGAAGGTCCGTAAATGTAGCCCGAGTCGCGGTCCACGCCCTTGTCGAAATCCTTCTGGTAAGCGTTGAACAGATTCTGCACGCCGCCGTAAAGCTGGAGGGTGATCTCCTTGTAGACCCGCAGGTCGTAGGCCAGACGCAGGTTCACGTCGCAGAACGCAGGCGTCGTGACGGCCACATCCCGCTCCACGCCCGATCCGGCCATGTGCTGCACGAGCATCTCGCCCGTGCAGGTTCCCGTCACGTCGGCCGTGAAATTGCGCAAGGGCTTCAGCGACGCCGTGAAATAACCGTACAGATCGGGCGTGCGGAACATCCGGCGCACGGGAGGCACCGTTTTGTCCTCGCTCCAGTATTCAGGCTCGACATAGCGGCTCCGCTGCCACGTCACGCCCGCCTGCAACTCGAACCAGCGGGTGAAAACCGCCCGGCCTTCGGCGTTCAGGCCCCTCACCGTGGCGCCCGAACCGTTGTAACGCTCCTTGATTTTGCCGCCGTCGGCCGTGTCCTCGATGTCGCGCAGGGCGAACACGTCGTCGAGACGGGTGTAGAATCCCTCGACGAGCAGGTTGGTCTGCACCCGGCCGAAAGTGTGGTAGAGGTCGGCCGAGAGGCTCACGCTGTGCGAGCGTTCCTCCTTCAGATCGTCGGCAAGCCGGATGCGGACCCGCTTGCCGCCCACGATGGCGATGTGCATGTCCTCGTCGAAGGCCTGCGGGGCGCGGTAGCCCCCGGCATAGCTCACACGCAGGTTGACCGACTCCGAAGGATTGAAGCGGACATTGGCCCGGGGGCTGAAGATCGCATGGTCCACGAGGTTGTGCTTGTCGAGGCGGCCGCCGATGAGCAGCGACCATTTCCGGGTCTTCCATTCGTTCTGGAGATAGGCCCCGACGATGTGCACCGTCTGGTCGGTGCGGATGTCATAGCCAATCGAACGGTCCGAAAGGTCGTCGTAGCTGTACTCCGTGCCGAGCGTCAGCTCCGAGGGCATGAAGAGCAGTTTGCGGAAGGCATGGACATACTGCATGCCCGCGGCGAGGGTCAGATCGTGCGTCGTGCCGTAGGCGTCGAGGTCCTGCTTGCTGCCGTAATAACTCTTGCGGGCCGTGTTCTGGAACGAGGCGTAGGCATTGAAGCGGTTGCTGCGGTCGGCCGACGAGATGTCGAACGAAAGGCTTCCGCCGTCGATGGCATGGTCGGTCTGCTCGGCGACGAAGGCTTCGTGGGGCGGCTGCTTCAGCAGGTCGCCGCCCCGGCGGTACTCGTCGATGTGGTGGTACTGCGCCGTGATGCGCGAATAGGCCCCCGTGCGGAAGAACGAGCGCATACCCACGGACTGGCTGCTGATGACGGGCAGTTCGGTGAATCCGTCGCCGTCGTGGTCGTAACCCGAACGGTGGCGGCTCTGGCCGAAGACGCTGATGCCCGCGCGGCCGCTTTCGGAGACGATCGAAGCGTTGAGCATCGTGTTGTTGTCGTAGGAGTTGCTGCCTCCGAGCGAGGTCAGCGTATGCGACAGCTGGGCCGAACTGCGCGTCGGCTCACGGGTGATGATGTTGATCGTGCCGCCGATGGCCGACGAGCCGTAGAGCGCCGACCCGCCGCCGCGCAGCACCTCGACCCGCTCGATCATATTGGCCGGAATCTGCTCCAGCCCGTAGACACCCGTCAGGGAGGAGAAAACCGGATGCGAGTCGACCAGAATCTGCGAATAGTGGCCGTCGAGACCGTTGATGCGGACCTGCGTGAAGCCGCAGTTCTGGCAGTCGTCCTCGACGCGCACCCCGGGCTGGAACGAAAGGCCCTGGGCCAGGCACGAGGCGTTGGCCCGTTCGAACAGGCCGGCGTCCAGCACGCTCACCAGCGCCGGGGCTTCGCGCCGCAGCGTCTCCGAACGGCTGGCCGAGACGACCACTTCGTCCATCGAAATGCCGCTCTGCGCCACCTCGAAGTTGAGTTCCCGGGTCTCGCCCCGTTCGAGAGCGACGGTCATCCGACCAGAGGCATAGCCCAGCGCACGGACTTCGAGCGTCAGTTCGCCGACAGGGAGGTTTTTCAGGAAATAGTGGCCCGAAGCGTCGGTCGTCGTACCGAAAGCCGTGCCGACGACGGCCACCGAGGCGTAGGGAATGTGTTCATGGGTTTCACGGTCCACGACGTGGCCGAAAAGATTCGCGTCCGTGCTTTTGCGCGGCGCTTCGGCCGCGAGCACGACAAGGCTCTGGCACACGGACAGCGCCAACAAAATATATCGTTTCATACGAAAGTATTGAATAATGGTGAAAGTAAGTCCGCTCCGGCATGCGGACGATTGCGGCTTTCGGCCGCGTTTACAAATCCGGTCCACCCCTGAATCCCCTCCTCGGAAGGGACTTACGGCGTAAAAACACACGCCGCTTCCGCTTTGACGGCTCGGCAAACGATAAATCGTCGGCCCTCGCCTGTCGCCGCAGTTGTCGCGATGCAGCCGGACATGCCGATATTACGAAACGCAATTACGCCGCCGGAGGCGCCCGCAGGGAGAAACGCCGGACCTCGACCGCACATTTGCAGCGCGTGGCTTCGGGTTGCAGTACGGCCAGCACCTCGGCGTAGAATTCATGCGGAGGCTGGGTCTCGGCCAGGTAGGGGAAGAAATAGAAATCGTCGACGACACAGAATTCGACGACCTGTTCGGCAGCGCCGTTGTCGGGAACCAGATCGCCGCTGAAAGCCGCGAAATGGGCATGGTCCTCCAAATAGATATGCACCTTCTGACCCGCATGGGCTGCGAGCAGAACGGCCAGCATAAAGGCTGCGAGGCATTGTTTGAGGCGGAGGTGCATTGTCTTCACGGTGGCGAAGATACGAAAAAAAGGGACCGCGACAAGCGGCCCCTGCAAAAATACCTACAAATGAGGATGTATGTCCTGTCCGGCACTCCCCGGGGGAAGCGGACACCCCCGGAAAAAAGCCGGGCGGTTCAAATGCTGATGTCGAGGATCTCGAAATGGATCGTGCCGGCCGGAACCTCCACGTCCACACGGTCGCCCTTCTTGCGGCCCAGCAGCGCCTTCGCGATAGGCGTGCCGATCGCCAGTTTGCCTTCGCGCAGATTCGCCTCGTGCTCGGCGACGATCGTGTAGGTCATCTGCTTCTGGTTGTTGTGGTTCAGAAGCGTCACCTTGCTCAAAATCTGCACTTTGCTCTTGTCGATCTTCGACTCGTCGATCACGCGGGCGTTGGCCATCGTATCCTCCAGTTTGGCGATACGCATCTCCAGCAGCCCCTGTGCCTCACGGGCGGCATCGTACTCCGCATTCTCCGAAAGGTCGCCCTTGTCGCGCGCTTCGGCGATCGCCGCCGAAATCGCCGGACGCTCGACGGAACGCATGTGCTCGAGTTCGTCCTTGATTTTCTTGTAGCCCTCCGCTGTCAGATAAATAATCTCTTGTGCCATAATCCAATAACTCTCCGGAATCTCCCGCCGGAAGCCGGAAATTCCAAAAACCGAATAAAACGTAAAAAATAAGAATCCTGACCCGAAAAGGCCAGAACCCCGTTGCTATTGCATAGACAAAGATAGGAAGTAAAATCCATATTTCCAAATCTTTTTTCGCGCCCCGTGGCACGGATCGTGCCCGCCGTGCGGGGTATGTACATTGCCCTTACGCTTCATCTGCTGTGGACGCTCGGCGCGGCCGCCGTCATCACGCGCCGCCAACGGATACCGGCCTCGGCGGCCGCCTGGCTGGCGCTGGTCTTCCTGCTTCCCGTCGCCGGCACGCTGCTTTACGTGCTGGCCGGATACCGCCGCGCGGTCCCGGCGGCAGAACCCTGCGACTGCCGGGGCGACGCCGTGGAGCAGATCGTCGCCCGCGGCTGCGGAACCCGCCCCGCGCCCCGCAACAGCGTCAGCCTGCTGCACAACGGCAGCAACGCCTTCACGGCGCTGATCGCCGCCCTGCAACACGCCGTCCGCTCGATCCACATGGAGTACTACATAATCCGCGACGACCGCATCGGGCGCACCATCGCCGAAATCCTGATCCGCAAAGCCCGCGCCGGACTCGAAGTGCGCGTCATCTACGACGCCGTAGGCTCGTGGCGGCTGAGCCGCACGACATTGCGCCGCATACACGACGCCGGGGTACGCACGGCCGCCTTCGAGCCGGTGCGCTTCCCGTGGTTCACCACGCGCGTCTCGCGCCGCAACCACCGCAAAATAGTCGTCACGGACGGCCGTGTCGCCTTTCTGGGTGGCATAAATATTGCGAAATACTACCTCGACGGAGATTACATGGGCAAGTGGCGCGACGAGCACCTCCGCATCGAGGGCGACGCCGTGAAGGACTTGCAGCGGCTCTTCATCGCCGACTGGGCGCGGGTCACGGACGAATGTCTCGACCTGCGCCGTTACGTCGCCCCGCACGGCATCCGGCAGCGCCTGCCGATCCAGCTGGCCTGGTCCGAAGAAGGCCCCTCGCGGCTGACCATCGCCGAGGCTTTCGCAGCGGCCGTCGTCCGGGCCAGGCAGCGGGTGCGCATCTGCTCACCCTACTTCCTGCCCCCGACGCTGATCCTCGACGCGCTGCGCCTTGCGGCGCGGGGCGGCATCCGGGTCGAAGTGATGATCCCGACGTGCAGCGACTCGCCGTTCTCGGACCTCGTGTCCGACTCCTACGTCGCGGACCTGCTCGACGCCGGAGTCGAACTCTACCGCTACGACAACGGATTCCTGCACGCCAAACTGGTGATCGTCGACGACACGCTGGCGTCGGTCGGAACCGCGAACATGGACTACCGCAGTCTGACGGACAACCTCGAAGTCACGGCCTTCATCCGCGACCGCGAGACGGTCCGGCTGCTGGCGGCGACCTTCGACGACGACCTCGCCTCGTGCCGCCGCATCACGCGCGCCGAATGGAGGCCGCCGCTGTGGCGCCGGACGCTGGGCGACGTGCTCCGGCTCGTGTCACCCCTGATGTGATCCCGTCCTAAACATCAACGTCTTATGAAACACCTGGTCTTCAACCTCCTCGCCGCGCTCGTCTTCTCCGGCGCGGCCACCGCCCAACGCCTGATGGTCGGCGTACGCGGCGGCGTCAACTTCGCCGACTACTCGTTCGTCCCGACCCGCATCGGCGACACCCGCTTCACGCCCGGCGCCGTCCGGGCCGGTTACGACGTGGGCTTCGTCCTGCGGCTCAACCTTTCGAAACACCTCCACCTGCAATCGGAACTGAACTACGCCTTCGTCAATTACAACGTGCTGGCCGAGAACTCCGGGAGCCGCCGCATCGCGCTGCGCACCGAGCGGTTCGAAATCCCCGTCCAGCTGGGCTTCCAGTTCGGCGTGCTGCGCCTGTTCGGCGGCGCGCTGTTCCGCGTCACGGAATCCGAGCGGAGCAGCGTCCCGCAGCTGCTCAAGGTCCGCTTCAACAACGGCGACGTGGGCGTCATGGGCGGACTGGGCTTCAACGTCCGCAAATTCTTCATCGACTTCCGCATCTCGGGCTACCCGCGTTCGCGCGTCTGGCACGATTTCACCTCTGAAGGAATCGCCCGGCGCGTCAAAGTGCCCCACGACATCGTCTACGGCGGGTCCCTGGGATTTTTCTTCTGACACCGTCGCCGAAAACGTCCCGGCACGGCGCGTTCCACCGCAACAAGCTGCAAATCGGGCATTTATCCACACCCCAAAATATCGTTCCGGCACCTTCGCCCCGCCCTCAAGCCCCCGCCCCGGCAGGGGCTTTTTCACGCGCCGCCGGAAAAAACGCCCCGCACGGCATCTTCGCAGTCTCCGCGAGCAATATTTTTTTTTGCAAATCGTTAATTTATGCGTAACTTTGCGCGATAAAGCGCCGTAAAAGATTCATAAATGAAGCAGACTTTTTTATACGCCCTTTGCGGAGTGGCGGCAGCGATCATCCTCGGAGGATGCTCCGGGATGAACGCCCTTCTGAAAAGCGGGCAGCCCGAACTGATTTACAGCAAGGCGCTGGAGTACTACCAGAAGGAGAAATGGCAGCGCGCCTCGACCCTTTTCGAAGGCGTGCAGCACTACTACACGGGCTCGTCGCGCGAAGACAGCATCTCGTTCTTCAACGCCCGCTGCAAGTACAAGAACCGCGATTTCGACACGGCTTCGACCCTGCTGGACGACTTCCGCCGCAAATTCGGCCGCAGCGCCTTCATCGAAGACGCCGAGGGCATGTACGCGCTCTGCTTCTACTACCTCTCGCCGGGTCCCTCGCGCGACCAGACGATGACCGGGCACGCGCTGATCGCCATCAACGAATTCATGTCGCGCTATCCGCAGAGCGACCGCGTCGAGAACTTCCGCAAGATCAACACCGAGCTGACCGAACGGCTCCACGAGAAAGCCTACCTGAACGCCTACACCTATTATAAGACGGGCAAATACAAATCGGCGATCGTGGCGTTCAAGAACGCGCTGAAACAATACCCCGAGAGCAAGCGCCGCGAAGAGATCATGTACCTGATCGTCGATTCGGGCTACCGCCTGGCCAGCAACTCGATCTCCGAAAAGCAGACCGACCGCTACCTGTCGATGCTCGACTCCTACCTCTCGTTCAAGGAGGAGTTCCCCGAATCGACGCACATCAAGAGCCTCGACCGCATGGCCCAGCAGGCACGCGACTACCTCGACCGCAATAACAAAGACAACAACATATAAGATGGAAATCAAGAAGAACATTCCCAACAACACCATCACGCGCAAGCTGGTGGATCTGGACCGGGAGACGGGCAACGTCTACAAAAGCATCAACATCATCGCCCGCCGCGCCAACCAGATCTCGACCGAACTCAAGACGGAGCTTAACCGCAAGCTCGCCGATTTCTCGTCGCCCACCGACACCATGGAGGAGACCTTCGAGAACCGCGAGCAGATCGAGATTTCGCGTTACTACGAACGCCTGCCCAAACCGGTGATCATCGCCACCGAGGAGTTCCTCGACCACGAGCTGGTCTACAAGGAGGGCAAGGACGGCGTGATGAAGGAGATTTAAAATCCGCACGCAATGGCATCCCCGGGCACGTGTCCCCCGCTGGCGGGACGCCACATACTGCTGGGTATCACGGGTAGCATAGCGGCCTACAAGGCTGCCGTGCTTTGTCGTTTATTGAAGACGGCCGGCGCCGACGTGCGCGTGGTGATGACTCCGCTGGCGAAGCAGTTCATCACGCCCCTGACGATGGCCACGCTCTCGAAGAACCCGATTCTGGTGGAGTTCTTCGACCCCGAAAACGGCGCGTGGAACTCTCACGTGTCGTTGGGCGAATGGGCCGACTGCTACCTGATCGCCCCCGCCACGGCCAACACCCTGGCCAAAATGGCCTCCGGCATCGCCGACAACCTGCTGCTGACCACCTACCTCTCGGCCCGCTGCCCGGTCGCCGTGGCTCCCGCCATGGACCTGGACATGTACGCCCACGAGGCCACGCAGCAAAACCTCCGGACACTCGCCCGACGCGGCGTGCACATCGTCGAGCCGGGCGAAGGCGAACTGGCCAGCGGTCTTCAGGGCAAGGGCCGCATGGCCGAACCCGATGCGATCGCCGCATTCGTCGGCGGCCTTCTCCGTGAAAAAAAAAAGAGCCTGCAAGGTAAACGGCTGATCGTCACGGCAGGAGCCACGATCGAAGCCATCGACCCTGTGCGGTTCATCTCGAACCACTCCTCGGGCAAGATGGGCTATGCCATTGCCGGGGAGCTAGCCGACAGAGGGGCCTGCGTGACGCTTGTCACGGGCCGCACGGAGCTGCCGACGCCCGCGGGCGTGGAGCGCGTGGACGTGCTCTCGGCCGCCGAGATGTACGACGCCGCGGTCCGGGCTTTCGAAGGGTCCGACGGGGCCGTGATGTGCGCCGCCGTGGCCGACTACACCCCCGACCGGGTTTCGGACACCAAAATCAAGAAATGCGACGGCGACATGTGCATCACCCTGCGCCGCACGCGCGACATCGCCGCCGAGCTTGGAGCGCACAAGGACGGCCGCCTGCTGGTGGGATTCGCCCTGGAAACCCACGACGAACAGGCGCACGCCGAAGCCAAACTCGAAAAGAAGAATTTCGACTTCATCGTCCTCAACTCGCTGCGCGACGCCGGAGCCGGCTTCCGCGGCGACACGAACAAGGTGACCTTCATCGACCGCACGGGCCGCGAAGAGCTTCCCCTGCTGTCGAAGCGCGAAGTCGCCGAACGCATCGCCGAACGTATCGAAGAGTTTTTCGCCGAATAGCGCGCAATCGCACCCGGTTTTCGTTTTTTCATTTTTAATTCTTAATTTTGAATTCTTAATCCCGAATTGGTATGCTACGCCGTCTGTCGGTCGAAAACTACGCGCTCATCGACAAGCTCGAAATGGAGCTGGACCCCCACCTGAACATCATCACGGGTGAGACCGGGGCCGGAAAATCCATTCTGCTCGGCGCGCTGGGCCTGCTGCTCGGAGCCAAGAACGACGGGCAGGCGATGAAGGACGCAACGCGCAACTGCACGGTGGAGGGGACCTTCGACCTCGCGGGAAGCAGCCTGGAAGCGTTTTTCGCCGAGAACGACCTCGACTACGCCCCCGAAACGACCCTGACGCGCATGATCACCCCTGCGGGCAAGAGCCGCGCCTTCGTCAACGACGTACCCGTGCAGCTGGCGCAACTGCGCGAACTGGGCGCACGCCTGCTGGACATCCACTCGCAGCACCAGAACCTGATCCTCTCGTCGGAGGAGTTCAGGACTTCGGCGCTCGACACCGTGGCTGCGAACGGGGAACTGCTGACGCAGTACGCCGCGCAGTATGCCCGGCTTACGGAGCTGCGCCGCCGTCTCGCGGCCCTGCGCGAAGAGGCCGCCAACGGCCGCCGCGACGAAGAGTGGCTCCGGTTCCAGACCGAGGAACTCACCTCGGCCAACCTGCGCCCCGGCGAGCAGGCAGAGCTGGAGGAGGAGCTGGCGGTGCTCGAAAACGCCGACCGCATCGGCGAGGCGCTGACCTCCCTGCGCAACGCCCTCGACGCCGACGAGACCGGGGTGCTGGCGCAGCTCAAGAATTCGGAGAACGAACTCAACCATATCCGCAGCCACTACCCCGCCGCCGGGGAATATGCCGGACGGCTGCGCTCGGTGCTGGAGGAACTGAAGGACATCAACGGTTCGGCCGCCGCCGCATGCGAACGGCTCGATGCCGACCCCGAGCGGCTGGCGAAGTGCTCGGCGCGGCTCGACACGCTGATCGCCCTGCAACAGAAACACCGCGCGGCGGACGAAGCGGAGCTGATCGCCCTGCGCGACCGCTGCGCTGCACAACTCGCAGCCATCGTCCACAGCGACGAGGAGATCGCCCAGGCGGAAGCGGCCCTCTCGGAAGCCACCGAAAAGACCGCGACGCTGGCCGACCGTCTGCACAAGACGCGCGAAAAGGCCGCTGCGGGATTCGAGAAACACATCCTTTCGACCCTCGCCCGGCTGGGCATGCCCGAGACGGTTTTCCGCATCGCCCTGACACCCCTCGCAGAGCCGGGACGCACGGGCCGCGACAGCGTGCAATTCCTCTTCACGGCCAATCCGCGAATGACGCCGCAGCCCGTCGAGCGCATCGCCTCGGGCGGCGAGCTTTCGCGCGTGATGCTGGCCCTGAAAACCCTGCTGGCCGAACGGATGCAGCTGCCGACGATCATCTTCGACGAGATCGACACGGGCGTTTCGGGCCGCATCGCCGACGCCATGGGCGAAATCATCGCCTCGCTCTCGGCCTCGATGCAGGTGGTGGACATCACCCACCTGCCGCAGGTCGCTTCGAAGGGCACGGCGCACTTCGTGGTCTACAAGCGCGGCGGACGCACCGACATCACGCGCCTGGGCGACGAGGAGCGCGTGACCGAGATCGCCAAGATGCTCTCCGGCTCGGAAATCACCGACGCCGCCGTGGCCCAGGCCCGCATCCTGCTCGGCAAATAGCCGTACAAAACCGATTTCACACGTGATGGAGCGGCCGGACCGCTCCGCCCTCCGTTATAACCCTAAAAAACACGACATGAATGACATTCTCGAAATTGCGGCCGCCAACCAGCAGCGCGCCCGCGAGGTCATCCGCGACACCGATCTGGAGGCCATCTGGCGCTCGGTGGGCGCCGAAGCGAACCTCGTAGGCTCGCTCCGCACGGGGCTGCTGATGACGCACCGCGACATCGACTTCCACATCTACTCCTCACCGCTCCGCGTGGCCGACAGCTTCGCCGCCATGGCCCGGCTGGCCGAAAATCCCCGCATCCGCCGCATCGAGTACGGAAACCTGCTCGACGCGCAGGACCAGTGTCTCGAATGGCATGCGTGGTATGCCGACGCCGACGAACGGCTCTGGCAGATCGACATGATCCACATGCCCCGCGGCTCGGCCTGGGACGGCTATTTCGAACGCGTAGCCGACCGGATCGCCGCCGTACTGACCGACGAGACGCGCCGCGCCGTCCTGCAAATCAAGTACGACACGCCCGACGAGGTGAAGATCATGGGCATCGAATACTACCAGGCGGTCCTTCGCGACGGCGTGCGCACCTATGCCGAGTTCGAAGCATGGCGTGCGGCGAACCCCGTCGAGGGCATTCTGGAATGGATGCCGTAAGCCCGCCGGAAACACCGCTCCCCTGCGCGGCCCTGCCGGCCGGCGTATGGAAAGCATTGAACCGCAAATGCGGCAGGGAGATACAGCCGCCGCAGCCTCAAAGAAAACGGACCGTTCCTTTCGGGGGACGGTCCGTTTTGCGTCAATGCCGGCGCAGCCGCCACCGTTGCACGATCGTCTCGCCCCGGAAGTAGATGACCAGCGAACTGACGATGACCGCCATGCCCGCCACGGTGCTGAAATCGGGGTATTCGCCGGGCAGCATGATCCAGCTCAGCACAGCCCCCAGGACGGGATTGATCAAACGGCACATATTGATGTCGCTGACCTTCGTGCCCTCGGTGCGCAGGGCCATGAACCAGAAACTGAAGGCGAAGACCGAGATGAAGACCAGCACGCCGAGACTCGCATAGAACCCGACGGGCTTGGCCCAGAAGGGGTGGAAACCCTCCGCCGCGATGCCCACGCCGTAAATCAGCAGGCCGCCGAAAAACATCTGCACGGCATTCAGGAAGATCGGGTCGACCTTGCCCTTGTCCTCCGAAACCGAAATCGCGGAATAGCCCTGGAACAGGATGCAGGCCAGCAGCAGGATGATACCCCCGATGCCGCGCCAGTCGAGCGGCGAACCGTCGCTGCCCGTGCCGACGATCAGCAGCAGTCCCGCGAGGCTCACCGCAAGACTCACGACCTTGTAACGGTTCAGGCGGTCGTTGCTGGCCACGAGGTGCGCCAGCAGCACGTTGATCAGCGGCGTGAGGCCCATGACGATCGAGCTGATGGCCCCGCTGACGAAATCGACTCCGAAATAGAAGGCCGTATAGCCCATGAACATATTGATCAGGATCAGGTTGCCGAAAAGCCGCCGGTGCTGCATGATCTCGCGCCACATGCCGCGATGCCAGGTGTAGGCGAAGAGAATGATTCCGACAACGGTGAAGCGCAGGCCCGCGAAATTCATCGGCGAGAAATCGTAGCTCAACCCCTGCTTGATGAACGGATTGACAATCGCCCACAATACCGAGGCCAGCACGGCGTAGAGTATTCCTTTTTTCATAACGTGCATCTTTCCGCCGCAAAGGTACGAAAAACGGCCGGCAAAACGAAACCGGTCCGGGCAAATGGACGGGCCGGTCCGGGAGCAGGCCGTGCATTCGCCGGAACGGCGCAGATGCCGGATACCGCGTCCCGGTCCGGGCGGATTCTGATTTTAAGCCGGATCCGTCCGGGCATCGTGAAGAACGGGACGAACGGATAGTACTTGAGGTACATTCCATTCGCCCCGTTCGAGGGATGTGCGGAAATATCCGCTTATAAATGGGAATCCGTTACATCATGCCGCCCATACCGCCTGCGGGCATCGCCGGCACGGCGGGAGCGTCGGACTTCTTCTCGGCCAGCACGCACTCCGTGGTGAGGAACATCGAGGCGATCGACGCGGCGTTCTCCAGCGCTACGCGCGACACCTTCGTCGGGTCGATGATACCGGCTTTCAGCAGGTCCTCGTACTTGTCGTCGCGGGCGTTGTAACCGAAGGCGTCCTTGCCCTCCTTCACCTTGTTGACGACCACCGAGCCTTCGCCGCCGGCGTTCTCGACGATCTGGCGGAGCGGCTCCTCGATGGCGCGTTTCACGATCTGGATACCCGTCGTCTGGTCCTCGTTCTGGCCCTTCAGGCCCTCGAGAGCCGCCGTGGCACGGATGTAAGCCACGCCGCCGCCCGGAACGATACCTTCCTCGACGGCTGCGCGCGTTGCGGCCAGCGCGTCGTCGACACGGTCCTTCTTCTCCTTCATCTCGACCTCCGTGGCGGCTCCGACGTAGAGCACGGCGACACCGCCTGCCAGCTTGGCCAGACGCTCCTGCAACTTCTCCTTGTCATAGTCCGACGTAGCCTTGTCGATCGACGAGCGGATCTGGGCCACACGGGCTGCGATCTCCTCCTTCTTGCCGGCGCCGTCGACGATGGTGGTGTTCTCCTTGTTGAGCGTCACCTTGTCGGCCGAACCCAGCATCTCCAGCGTCGTATCCTCGATCTTCATGCCCTTGTCGGCCGAGATCACGGTCGCACCCGTCAGGACGGCGATGTCTTCGAGCATCTCCTTGCGGCGGTCACCGAAGCCCGGAGCCTTGCAGGCGGCGATCTTCAGCGTGCCGCGGAGTTTGTTGACAACCAGCGCCGAAAGGGCCTCGCCGTCGACATCCTCGGCGATGATCAGCAGCGCACGGCCGCTCTGGGCCACCGGCTCCAGCACGCCCATCAGCTCCTTCATCGTCGAAACCTTCTTGTCCGTGATCAGGATATAGGGCTTTTCGAGCTGCGCCTCCATCTTTTCTGTGTCGGTGATGAAGTAAGCCGAAATGTAACCGCGGTCGAACTGCATGCCCTCGACCACCTCGACATGGGTCTCGGTTCCCTTGGCCTCCTCGACGGTGATGACACCCTCGTTGTTGACCTTGGCCATCGCCTCGGCGATCAGCTTACCGATCGTCTCGTCGTTGTTGGCCGAAATGGTGGCCACCTGCTCGATCTTGGCGAAATCCGAACCGACCTCCTGGCTCTGCTTCCGCAGCGACTCCACGACCGTCGCAACGGCCTTGTCGATACCGCGTTTCAGGTCCATCGGGTTGGCTCCGGCCGTCACGTTCTTCAGGCCGACGCCGATAATCGACTGCGCCAGCACGGTTGCGGTGGTCGTACCGTCGCCCGCATCGTCGTTGGTCTTCGAAGCGACCTCGCGGACCATCTGGGCGCCCATGTTGGCGAAAGCGTCCTCCAGTTCCACCTCCTTGGCCACCGTCACACCGTCCTTGGTGATCTGCGGAGCGCCGAATTTCTTGTCGATGATCACGTTGCGGCCTTTGGGACCGAGCGTTACCTTAACGGCGTTCGACAGCGCGTCGACACCCTCCTTGAGCAGTTCGCGCGCCTCTACGTTATATTTAATATCCTTTGCCATGACTGTTTATCGAATTTAGATGATTGCCAAAATATCGTTCTGTTTCATAATGAGGTAGTCCACGCCGTCGACCTGGATTTCCTGACCGGCATACTTGCCGTAGAGCACCTGGTCGCCCTCCTTGACCTCCATCTTGACCTCCGAGGTTCCGGGGCCTACTGCAACGACTTTGCCTGCCAGCGGTTTCTCCTTGGCCGTGTCGGGGATGATCAATCCGCCGGCCGTCTTCTCCTCCGCGGGATTCGGGAGAATCAGCACGCGGTCCGATAATGGTTTTACGTTCATAGCTTTGTGTTTTAAATTTGTTTGATATAATATGTTTCATTCGCTTTCGCAACCTCTATCCCATCAATAGATGTGCCAACCGTTTTTTGGCAGATTTTGCGTGACAAACGAGCAGAGGCGACTGCCATTTTGTCATTTCCGCCATTTCCGGACGATTTTTCAGCCGTTTTTTTTGCACGGACCGAAAAATCGTATTACATTTGCATCCCGATACGACGAACACGTATCACACGGTGGATGTAGCTCAGTCGGTTAGAGCGTCGGATTGTGGTTCCGAAGGTCGAGGGTTCGAGCCCCTTCTTCCACCCGAAAAGGTCTTCTTGCGAAGACCTTTTTTCGTTGGCATGTGCAGACAGCTCAATTGGCCGACACGGAACATGCGATACGAATCCGTCGGGCGACATCGCCTCCGCGCTCCGGTTCCCGGGGCTGCATCATAAAAAAACCGGACGCCTCGCGGCATCCGGTTCTCTTTATATTCCGGCAGCAAATTACTTGCGGTAGATCTTCGTGTAGCCGTAGATGGCCTCGTCGCCGAGTTCCTCCTCGATGCGGAGCAGCTGGTTGTACTTGGCCATACGGTCCGAACGCGAAGCCGAACCGGTCTTGATCTGACCCGAGTTCGTAGCCACGGCGATGTCGGCGATGGTCGAATCCTCGGTCTCGCCCGAACGGTGCGACGTCACCGACGTATAGCCGGCGCGGTGAGCCATCTCGATGGCGTCGAGCGTCTCGGTCAGCGTACCGATCTGGTTTACCTTGATCAGGATCGAGTTGGCGCAGCCCATTTCGATACCCTTCTTCAGGAAGTCCACGTTGGTGACGAACAGGTCGTCGCCCACGAGCTGGCACTTGTCGCCGATCTCGGCGGTCAGCATCTGCCAGCCTTCCCAGTCGTTCTCCGACATGCCGTCCTCGATCGAGTCGATGGGGTATTTGGCGACGAGTCCCTTCAGGTACTCCACCTGCTCCTTCGACGTACGCTTGGCGCCCTTCTCACCCTCGAACTTGGTGTAGTCGTAAACGCCGTCCTTGTAGAACTCCGACGAAGCGCAGTCCATGCCGATCGACACGTCGCCGCCCTCGCACTTGCGGCCGGGCTTGTAGCCGGCCATCTTGATGGCCTCGATGATCGACTCGATGGCATCCTCCGTGCCGTTGAGCGCGGGAGCGAAACCACCCTCGTCGCCTACGGCCGTCGAGAGGTTACGGTTGTGGAGCACCTTCTTCAGGTTGTGGAACACCTCGGCGCCCATGCGGATGCCCTCCTTGAACGAAGGAGCGCCCACCGGACGGATCATAAACTCCTGGAATGCGATCGGAGCGTCCGAGTGCGAACCGCCGTTGATGATGTTCATCATCGGAACGGGCAGCGTCTTGGCGTTCGCGCCGCCGATATAGCGATAGAGCGGCATGCCGAAATAGTCGGCGGCAGCGCGGGCAACGGCCAGCGACACGCCGAGGATGGCGTTTGCGCCGAGCTTCGACTTGGTGGGGGTTCCGTCGAGGGCGATCATGGCCTTGTCGATGCCCACCTGGTCGGCTACGTTCATGCCGATGACGGCCGGAGCGATCACTTCGTTAACGTTCTTCACGGCGTTCAGGACGCCTTTGCCCAGGTAACGGCTCTTGTCGCCGTCACGAAGCTCAAGGGCCTCGTTCTCGCCCGTCGACGCTCCGCTCGGAACGGCAGCGCGGCCGAATGCGCCCGATACGGTACGAACTTCGACCTCGATGGTCGGATTGCCTCGCGAGTCGAGGATTTCCCTTGCGTGAATCTCTACAATCTGCATAGTTGTAATAATTTGAATTTTATGGTGTTTGAATGCTAATTCCCTGAATCGGCACGGCAAAGGTACAAAATAATTGTGAATTGCAGTTTCATTATTGTTATTTTTTTCACGACAACAGCATTCGTTTCCGCGGATTTTTCTGCAAATATCGTATCTTTGTGCCGCGGCACAGACGCATAACCTGTAAACGACTTTCAATCAATGCGAAAAGTTCTTTCGTTCTCGCTCTTTCTGATGCTGGGCCTCGTCGCCTCGCAGCTGCTTCCCGGCGCACTCGGCACGGCCTATCCGGGTTTCAAGGCGACTGCCGACACCCTGCTCTACATCTGCCTGGGATTCATTATGATCAACGTCGGACGGGAGTTCGAAATCGACAAGTCGCGCTGGCGCTCCTACACCGCCGATTACTTCATCGCCATGGCCACCGCAGCGCTGCCGTGGCTGCTGATCGTCCTCTACTATATTTTCGTACTGCTGCCCTCCGACCTCTGGACCGACTCCGCGGCGTGGAAGGAGAATCTGCTGCTGAGCCGTTTCGCGGCCCCGACCTCGGCCGGCATCCTCTTCACGATGCTCGCCGCATTAAGCCTGAAAAACAGTTGGATATACCGTAAAATCCAGGTGCTGGCGATCTTCGACGACCTGGACACCATCCTGCTGATGATCCCGCTGCAAATCCTGATGATCGGCCTCAAATGGCAGATGTTCGCCATCGTGGGCGTGGTCGTCGTACTGCTTATCGCAGGCTGGCGGTGGCAGGCGCGGTGGAACGTCCGGCAGGACTGGAAACGCATCCTGGGGCTTTCGGCGGTGGTCTGCGCCCTGACGCAGGCGCTCTACATCGTCACCGCGCGGTGGTACGGACCTGAAAACAGCATACACATCGAGGTGCTGCTTCCGGCCTTCGTGATCGGCATGCTGATGAAGCACAGGGAGATCGACACCCCGACCGAACGCCGCGCCGCAACGGGCATCTCGTTCCTGTTCATGCTGCTTGTCGGCATGAGCATGCCGCTCGTGACGGGCGCTTCGGCAGCAGACGCCGCCGCGGCCGCCACCTCCATCACGGCGTCGCAGCCGATGATGCCGTGGGGCGTGCTGATCCTGCACGTCGTGGCCGTTTCGGCGCTCTCGAACATCGGGAAGCTGGTCCCGGTCTTCTTCTACCGCGACCGGAAACTGAGCGAGCGGCTCGCACTCTCGATCGGCATGTTCACCCGCGGCGAGGTGGGCGCGGGCGTCATCTTCATCGCCCTGGGATACAGCCTCGGCGGCCCGGCGCTGATCATCTCGGTGCTGACGCTGGTGCTGAACCTGATCCTCACGGGCGGCTTCGTCGTCTGGGTCAAGAAACTGGCCCTGAAAAGCTGCACACCCGAAGCATAATTTCATCGACCTCCATGAAAAGATACGCATTCATCCTGCTCGTCCTGCTGTCGGCGGGAGCCGTCCGGGCGCAGCGGTATGAGAAGAACATCCTGGGCGTCCGCGCCGGCGTCAACGTGTCGACCTGCGCCATCTCGATCGAAGACGTGCGGATAAACACCGGTTCGCGCGCGGGATTCCACTTCGCCGTGACGGACCAGATCCTGCTCCACCGCAGCCTGCCCCTCTACCTCGAAACGGGCATCGGCTTTTCGAGCCGCGGCGGCAGGGCCGCCGCTGAAATCTACGGCGACATCTACAACATGACCGTGCGTCCGTTCTACATGCAGGTCCCCCTGCTCGTCAACTACCATTTCCACATCCGGGATCTCCTCACGATCCAGCCCTTCGCGGGCATATACGGCGGCGTGGGCATCCGGGGCGCGATGAAGACCGAATACGGCAACGAGGATATGTTCAGCGCCCCGGGCTTCCTCTCCCGCATGGATTTCGGCGTGCGGGCGGGCGCCGGGTTCGTCATCAGACGCATCTATCTGGGCATAAGCTACGACATCGGCTGCCGCGACCTGTTCCGGGGCGGCGAATTCTTCGGCTACGCACTCCAGCCCGAAAGCGCCGAAATCCGCAACAACTGCCTGACCGTAAACATCGGTTACAATTTCTGACATCCGACAGCTATCCTGCTAAAGCAAAAGCATTTACGGATATTTTTTTCATTGTCCGTAAAAAATTTCGGGGGGGGGATTTTTCGAAAAAATTATCCTATATTTGCCACGTATACAAACCCAAACCCATTCATTATGAAAAAAGTATTGCTTATCGTGGCCGCCATCCTGCTGGCAAATGCCGTTTCGGCGCAAAACTACGAAAAGAACATCCTGGGCGTCCGTGCCGGACTGAACCTGTCGAGCTACTCGATTTCGGCCGGAGGTGCGTCCATCAGCACCGACTCGCGGGCCTCGTTCCACGTCGCCGTGACCGATCAGATCCTGCTTTGCAACAAACTGCCCTTCTACCTCGAAACCGGGCTTGCCTTCTCGAGCCGCGGCGGCAAGGTCGACGGCGTGAGCTTCCGCCCCTCCTACCTGCAAATCCCCGTGCTGGTGAATTACCACTTCCACATCAAGGACATCGTTACGATCCAGCCCTTCGCAGGTCTTTACTACGGGCTCGGCATCGGCGGCAAAGTGAAGGTCGGCGACGAGAAGGGCGACATCTTCGGAGACGAAGGCGGGTTGAAACGTTCCGACCTGGGCGTGCGTCTGGGCGCCGGCGTCGTCTGGAAACGCATTTACTTCGGACTGGGCTACGACATCGGCTGCCTGAATCTGGTCAAGGAGAGCGACGGCGAGGGCACGATGCGCAACAACTGCTTCACGATCAGCGTCGGATACAATTTCTAATCCGCCCCTGCGCCAATAAAAAAAGGGACGTCCCTCATCGGGCGTCCCTTTTCCGTTCCGCATAAACGGTCATTCCCGCAGCAGCACCGACGAATCGCCGTAGCTCAAAAAGCGGAAGCCGTGGCCGAGGGCGTAGTCGTAAATCCGCCGCCACCCGTCGCCCACAAAGGCCGAAACCAGCAGCAGCAGCGTCGATTTGGGCTGGTGGAAATTGGTGACGATATTATGCACAATGCGGAACTCGTAGTCCAGCGGCGTGATCATAATCTGCGTCGAGGCTTTCAGCCGGTCCAGCCCCTCGCGCTCCATATACCCCGACAACTCCTGCAACGCCTCGCGGCCCGAAAACTCCGCGGGAATGTCGTACAGCTCCCACTGCCCCACGACCCGCCCGGCATCGGGCGTCCCGGCCGTGCGGATGCGCCACGCAAGGGCCGCAAGCGATTCCAGAGTACGCACCGAGGTGGTTCCCACGGCGGTGATATGCCCCCACTTCTCCAGCAGGCGGGCCACCGTCGCACGGCGCACCTCGAAATGCTCGGTGTGCATCGGATGCCGCGCGGCGTCCTCGTCCTTGACGGGCAGGAACGTGCCCGCCCCGACATGGAGCGTCACCTCCTCGAAGGCGAATCCGCGCGCCTTCATCTCCCCGATCAGCTCGGGCGTGAAATGCAGCCCGGCGGTCGGTGCGGCCACCGAACCTTCGAACTTCGAATAGACCGTCTGGTAGCGCGTGTTGTCAATCTCCTCGCTCTCGCGGTTCAGGTAGGGCGGAATCGGAATCCGCCCGAGGTATTCGAGCAGCTGCCCGAAGGTCATCGGGGCCGTCCACTCGAAACGCACGACGCACTCGCGGCCGTGGTCCTCGACGATCCATGCACGAAGGTGCTCGGCGCAGCCCCCGCGTTCGAAATTGATCTCCACGTACCCCTCTTTCCACTTCTTGCGGTTGCCCACGATGCACGACCATGTGCAGCCGCCCGTGACGGCGAACGCCCGCTCGTAGTCGGCCGGGTCGTGCGGCTCGAGACAGAAGACCTCGATGCGCGCCCCGGAGGGCTTGTGCATGACGATCCGCGCCCGGATCACCTTCGTGTTGTTGAAAACCAGCAGCTCCCCGGCCGGCAGCACGTCGCCGATGTCGGCGAAACGCTTTTCCGCGATTTCTCCGCCGCGCCAGACGAGCAACTTCGAGGCGCTGCGCTCGGCGAGCGGGAATTTGGCGATCCGCTCGTCCGGAAGGTCGTAATCGAAGCGGCTGATGTCGATATGTCGTTCCATATTTTGCCCGAAATTATGCGGCAAAGTTACTATTTTTTGTAACTTTGCGGCGCTGCAAGGCATTAGAAAAAGGAAAAACCCATGAAAACCGACTTTCTGGTTATCGGTTCCGGCGCCGCGGGCCTTTCGTTCGCGCTGAAAGCCGCAGCCCACGGACACGTTACGATCGTCACCAAGGGCGCGATCGAAGAGTGCAACACCAATTATGCACAAGGCGGCATCTGCTCGGTAACGTACGCCCCCGACACATTCGAGAAACACATCCGCGACACGCTGATCTGCGGCGCAGGCAAATGCGACGAGAAGGCCGTGGAACTGGTCGTGCGGCGCGCTCCGGAACTGATCGCCGACCTCATAGCCTGGGGCACGCGTTTCGACAAGACCCCCGACGGGCGTTTCGAGCTCAACCGCGAAGGCGGACACTCGGAGCACCGCATCCTCCACCACGAGGACCTCACGGGAGCCGAGATCGAACGGGCGCTCGTGCAGTCGGTGAGGGAGCATCCGAACATCACGGTTCTCGAACGCCACTTCGCCATCGACCTGCTGACGCAGCACCATCTGGGCGAATTCGTCACGCGCCACACGCGCGGCCTGGCCTCGTTCGGGGCCTACGTCCTGAATCTCGACACCAACGAGATCGAGACCATGCTTTCGAAATTCACCGTCGTGGCCACGGGCGGCTGCGGCAACGTCTACTCCACGACCTCGAATCCCGTGGTCGCCACGGGCGACGGCATCGCCATGTGCCACCGCGCCAAGGCGATGACCGAGAACATGGAGTTCATCCAGTTCCACCCCACGACGCTCTACAACCCCGGCGAGAAGCCCAACTTCCTGATCACCGAAGCCATGCGCGGCTTCGGGGCCATCCTGCGGCTGCCCGACGGCAAGGAGTTCATGGACAAATACCACCCGATGAAATCCCTCGCGCCGCGCGACGTGGTGGCCCGCGCCATCTACCGCGAGATGACCAAACGGGGTTCCGACTTCGTCTACCTCGACGTGACGCACAAGGACCCCGAGGCCGTGAAGAGCCATTTCCCGAACATCTACGAGAAATGCCGCTCGATCGGCATCGACATCACCAAAGACTGGATTCCCGTGACCCCTGCGGCGCACTACTGCTGCGGCGGCGTGAAGGTCGACACCAACGGCGAAACCTCCGTGAAACGGCTCTACGCGCTGGGCGAGACCTCGTGCACGGGGCTGCACGGCGCCAACCGCCTGGCCTCGAACTCGCTGATCGAAGCGGTGGTCTACGCCGACCAGGCCGCGCGCCACACGGCGTCGCTGCTGGAGAAAGTCGATTTTCAGGAGGGCATTCCCGACTGGGATTTCGAAGGCACGCAGCACACCGAGGAGATGCTGATGATCATCCAGTCGAAGCGCGAGATGCAGACGATCATGTCCAACTACGTGGGCATCGTGCGGTCGAACCTCTCGCTCAAGCGCGCCATGCACCGGCTGGAAATCCTCTGGCAGGAGACCGAGGAACTTTACAACAAGACCAAGCCCAACCGCGAACTGTGCGAGCTGCGGAACATGATCGCCATCGCCTACCTGGTCATCAAGCAGGGCCGCGAGATCAAGGAGTCCGTAGGCTGCCACTACAACGCCGATTACCCCAAGGAGGGATAATCCGTATAATTAAAAATGAAAAATTAAGAATTAAAAATGGGATTCGCAGGCAAACCTTCCAAAGCACAGGTTTTTCGATAACGCATTTCAAAAACCCGTCCCTTTCACAATCGCCAAGGAGGCAATTTTTCATTTTTAATCTTTCATTTTTAATTACGCAAGTCATGACACAACAGGAAGAGATAACCCGGCGGCGGACCTTCGCCGTCATCGCCCACCCCGACGCGGGCAAAACCACCCTTACGGAAAAACTGCTGCTGTTCGGCGGCGCCATCCATGTGGCCGGAGCCGTCAAGAGCAACAAGATCAAGAAGGGCGCCACGTCCGACTTCATGGAGATCGAACGCCAGCGAGGCATCTCGGTGGCCACGGCCGTGATGGGATTCGAATACCGGGGCTGCAAGATCAACATCCTCGACACCCCGGGCCACGAGGATTTCGCCGAGGACACCTACCGCACGCTGACGGCCGTCGACTCGGTGATCATCGTCATCGACGGCGCCAAGGGCGTCGAGGCCCAGACCCGCAAGCTGATGGAGGTCTGCCGCATGCGCCAAACCCCCGTGATCGTCTTCATCAACAAGCTCGACCGCCCGTCGAAAGAGCCGTTCGACCTGCTGGACGAGGTGGAGAAGGAACTGCATATCCGCGTGCGGCCGCTGGCCTTCCCGATCTCGAACGGACCCACGTTCAAGGGCGTCTACAACCTTTACGAGAAGAACCTCTCGCTCTTCACGTCGGACGAAAAGCTCACGGCCGACGCCTCGACGGCCGAAATCTCGGACCTCGCCTCGCAGGAACTCGAAGGCTACATCGGCGAGAAGTTCGCCGCCCAGCTGCGTTCCGACGTGGAACTGGTCGAGGGCGTCTACGACCAGTTCGACCGCGACGCCTACCTGCGGGGCGAACTGGCCCCGGTGTTCTTCGGCTCGGCGGTGAACAATTTCGGCGTGCGCGAACTGCTCGAATGCTTCGTGCGCATCGCCCCCTCGCCGCGCCCGGCGCCGACCGAAACCCGGCAGGTGGAGCCTGCGGAGCCGAAAATGACCGGCTTCGTCTTCAAGATCCACGCCAACATGGACCCCAACCACCGCGACCGCATCGCGTTCCTGAAGATCTGTTCCGGCACGTTCGAACGGAATAGGAACTACCTCCACGTACGCAGCGGCAAGCAGCTGAAATTCTCCTCCCCGACGGCCTTCATGGCCGAGAAAAAGTCGGTGATCGACTTCGCCTATCCGGGCGACATCGTGGGTCTGCACGACACGGGAAACTTCAAGATTGGCGACACCTTCACCGAAGGCGAGAAGCTCCGCTTCACCGGAATTCCGTCGTTCGCCCCCGAGCAGTTCCGCTACATCGAGAACGCCGACCCGCTGAAATTCAAGCAACTGGCCAAAGGCATCGACCAGCTGATGGACGAGGGCGTGGCGCAGCTGTTCACAAGCTCGCTCAACGGCCGCAAGATCATCGGCACGGTGGGCGCGCTCCAGTTCGAGGTCATCCAGTACCGTCTGGAGCACGAGTACAACGCCGCGTGCCGCTGGGAGCCGATCTCGATCTACAAGGCCTGCTGGATCGACAGCGACAACGCCGCGCAGCTGACCGACTTCAAGCGCCGCAAGCACACCAACATGGCCGTGGACAAGCACGGCCGCGACGTTTTCCTCGCCGACACCAGCTACGGGCTGGCTCTCGCGCAGGAGAACTTCAAGGATATCCGCTTCCACTTCACCTCGGAGTTTTAGGACGCCGCCTGACACTAAAAAACCGCCGGAGCATCGACTCCGGCGGTTTTTCACATCAGGCTGCCGCACATCAGATCATCGGGACCTCGATGACCAGCAGCCGTGCGTTTTCGGAAGCGCGGATCAGAAAATCGTCGGCGTCCGATATGCCCATGCCGTCACGGGGACCGAGCGGTTCGCCCGCGACCTCGGCCGTGCCTTCGATCACGAAAACATAGGCCCCGTTGCCGTGAAGGTTCATGCGGTACCGGGCTTCCCGCCCGGCGTCGAGGTCGAGCGTATGGAACCATGCCGTCTGGTGAATCCATCCCACGTGTTCCCCGCCGCGGCCTTCGGGAGCCACGATCAGCCGGAACTCGTTGCGCTTCGCGGGCGCGAGTTCGATCTGGGTGTAACGGGGCGTATGGCCCTCGGCGTCGGTGATGACCCAGATCTGCAGGAACTTCACCGGCTCCTCGCGGCTGGCGTTCATCTCGCTGTGCGTGATGCCCGTACCGGCGGTCATCACCTGCAATTCGCCCGGCTTGAGGAGCTGCATGTTGCCCATGCTGTCGCCGTGCCTCAAGGCGCCCGAGAGAACGAGCGAAACGATCTCCATATTCTCGTGGGGATGCGTTCCGAACCCCTCGCCCGGGGCCACGGTATCGTCGTTGAGCACGCGCAGGGCGCCGAAATGAATCCGCCCGGGATCGTAGTATCCGGCGAAGCTGAAAGTATGGTGGGTCCGGAGCCAGCCGTGATCGGCATACCCGCGGGTCGCGGCTCTGTGAATCGTCTTTTTCATAATTTGCATTCATTCAATAATCATTGAATACAAACGCAAATCATATGCCGGTTATTGCGTCACTCCAACTCCAGATTGCTCACCCGGTCGGTCGTCGCGAACCCGAAATCGGGATAGACGTAAAGCCCGAAACGCGGCTCGGTCTCGCCGTGCGTATAGGCCCAGATCGAAGCGTAGTCCTCGGGATCCTCGCCCATCTTGCCCAGCTGGCGCAGGTAGGCGGCCAGCGACTTGTTCTCGACGATGAAGATTTCGCCCATACTGTCGATGATCGGGCTGTGGCGGCGCGTCCGGTCGTGGTCGAAACGCAGCAGACGCTTGCCCTCGGCCGTGATGCCCACCAGCCGGAACGACATGCTCTTGCCGATGGCCGGGAGGTTCAGCACGCTGCGGTCCGTGGCCAGAAACGGCAGGTGGTGACGACGCATGAAGCGGCGGATTTTCGCAGCCGTATCCGTCCCGTCGGCCAGCAAATCGTCGAGTTCGGCCGCCTGCTCCGGAGTGAGCCGCCCGTAAACCTTCTCCTCGACCTGCTCCTGCATCGAGCGGCTGTTGGGGGTGAAAACGGCGTAATTCTCCTGAAACCCCTTGACCGAGAAGGTGTAGTAGCAGACCACGCCGAGCGAATTGAGCACCTGGCGCAGGCGTGTGGTGTGCCCGCGGCGCGAAGCGGCCACGGTGTAGACCAGCTGGTTGGTGATGAGCCACCCCGCCGAAAGGATCTTCCGGATGGCCTCCTCGGCTTCGGGGGTCACTTCGAGCGGCGTCTGGAAATGGGTCTGGATGACGAACTGCTTCACGCCGACAGCCGAGGCCTTCTCGCGGAATTCGCGGAGGATTTCGACCAGTTCGTCGTTGACGCGCATCGGCAAATAGGCCGGCAGGCGCGACCCGAGGCGCACGCGCTGCAATTCGGCGTACTTCTCCCCGTCGGGGCGTCGGGCATTGGCCCGGCGCTTGCGGCCGGCCATGCGGCAGACCGCTTCGAGAATGTTACGCAGCGTTTTGTTCTGGCTCATCAGGGCGTCGCCGCCCGTGATGAGGATGTCGCGCAGCTGGGTGTCCTCCTCGAAATAGTTCATCAGGCGGCGCAGCTTGTGGTCCCAGCTCTCCTTGGGGCGCAGGGTCTCGAATTCGAAATTGAGGCGTTCGCTCTGGAAGTCGTACATGCGCTGGCACGAGGCGCACAGCCCGCCGCAGGCGCGGCCCATCGTGTCGGGAATCAGGATCGCCACCTCCGGGTAACGGCGGTGGATGTTGTGTCCGTCGGGCAGCAGCCACCCGGCGGCATTGGGTCGTCCGGCCTCGACGACGTCCTCGCGCTCCCAGGCGCGGATCTGCCCGTAGGTTTCGACCAGCTGCGGCGAATAAAGAATGTAACTGCGGATGGCGGCATCGTCGTAGCCGCCGCCCGTGACGTCGAGCAGCGAAAGGTAATAGGGCGTGGCGAAGAAGGGCATTCCCTTCTTGCGGGCCTTCGAGAGCAGATACATCGTCTCCGACGAGAGCGAGCCTGCCAGAAAACGGTTCAGTTCCGAGGGGCTTTTCACGGCCATCGCCAGCTGGAAGCGGAAATCACCCCACCAGGCGGCCACCTGCCGGTACTTCTCCTCGTAGGTCATGCCGTCGGCGAACTGGAAGCGCGACGGAACCTTCGACTTGCGGTTCCCGATCTTCTGGATCAGCAGGTGGAGCATCCGTTCGCGGTTGTCGGCGCGGATGGCCCGCACCCCGTCGTCCTGTCCCGAGAGCCAGCGTTCGGTGCGGCTGCGCACGCGCTGGGGCGAAGGCAGCGGAATCTCCGGAGCATCCAGCAGGCGGAAGAGATGGTACAGATCGACGAACAGGTCGGAAGGCATTTCGGGGTTTTCGAGCCTTCCGGTAAGAAACTGCCACAGCAGCGTGAGGGTCCTGACTTCCAGCTGCCGGTCGGTGGATAATTCGCGGACGCTGCGTCCGTCGTAGTCGATCAACAGTCGAATCTGCTCCGCCGCTTCGCCTTCCGCCGCCCGGTGTGCGTCCACGAACTCCCGGAGGCCCATGCGAAACCGTTCGCCGTCGCCGCTGGCGTCGGCAAGGGCCGCAAGGCCGGGAAACTCCTGACGATAAAGCAGTACGAGTTGGGAAAGGGTCAGTGCAAGCATTTTCTTTTGTTTCATAAGCATTGTCTTTTTAGAAATGGAACCATTCAAAACAGGCCGGCAGGAGCGGGGATATTCCGGCCTTCGGGTTATATGCGGGGCAACAATATAGTAAAAATTTTTAAGATTACAAAAACCCTCCCTGTAAATTCCTGAACTTTCGGCCGAAAATCCGTCAAATTTTCAAAAACACGCCCTTGAAGGCCTCTTCACCGGGTAAAAACGAAAGGTTTCGTTATATAACTTGCGAAAGTTTCGTTTTTTTATTATTTTTGTTCCGACACAACATTTGCCACCCCCAAACCACCGAAAAATGAAAAGACTGCTGTTGCTCGCACTCTTCGCCGCCACGGCGGCCTCGGCGAAAGCCCCCGCCGAACGCTGGCTCGATCCCGAATGCTTCGAAGTCGGCCGCGCGCCGATGCGCACGAGTTTCATCGCCTTCCCCACGGCCGCCGAGGCCATTCCCGAGAACGACTACACCCGCTCGCCCTTCTACCGCACGCTCAACGGCGAATGGTCCTTCCTGCGCGTGGACCGACCGGGAGCCGAACCCGAAGGGTTCTTCCGCTCCGGACACGACGACTCGTCGTGGGGCACAATGCCCGTGCCGGGAATCTGGGAGCTGAACGGCTGCGGCGACCCGGTCTACACGAACAAACCCTACCCGTGGCACAAGTTCTTCGAGGTGAAACCTCCGCTGATTCCCCATGAACAGAATTACACGGGCCTCTACCGCCGCACGGTGACCGTTCCCGCCGACTGGAAGGGCCGCGACATATTCATTCACATCGGCTCGGCCACCTCGAACGTGACGCTCTGGGTCAACGGCCACGAAGCGGGTTACAGCGAAGACAGCAAACTCGAAGCCGAATTCGACATCACCCGTTACCTGACGCCGGGCAGCGACAACCTGATCGTGATGCGCGTCAACCGCTGGTGCGACGGTTCGTTCCTCGAAGACCAGGACTTCTGGCGGCTTTCGGGCATCGGCCGCGACTGCTACCTCTATGCCCGTGACAAACGCCGGCTGGCCGACGTACGGCTGACGCCCGATCTGGTCGACGATTACCGCAACGGCACGCTCCGCGCCGAGATCGCCACGACGCCGGGCATCGGCAGCGTACGGCTGACGCTCCGCGACGCGGCGGGCCGCACGCTCGACGCACGCACGCTCCGCCCCCGCCGCAACGCAGCCGAAACGACGTTCGAAGTCGCCGCCCCGAAGCAGTGGAGCGCCGAAGCCCCGAACCTCTACACGCTCACGGCCGAGGCCCTGTCCGCCGACGGCTCGGTGACCGAAGCCGCGGCCTTCCGCGTCGGATTCCGCAAGGTCGAGATCCGCGGCGGGCAGCTGTTAGTCAACGGCAAACCGATCCTCATCAAAGGCGTCAACCGGCACGAAATGGAGCCGAACACGGGTTATTATGTCACGCGCGAAGAGATGGTGCGCGACATCCGCGAGATGAAACGCCTCAACATGAACGCCGTGCGCACGTGCCACTACCCCGACACGCCGCTGTGGTACGACCTCTGCGACGAGTACGGTCTCTACGTCGTGGACGAAGCCAACGTCGAATCGCACGGCTACCACTACCGCGACAAGTCGAAGAACCTCGCCGGCAACCCCGCCTTCGCCGCCGCGCACCTCGACCGCAACCGCCGCATGGTGCTGCGCGACTACAACCACCCCTCGATCATCGTCTGGAGCACGGGAAACGAGGCCGGAAACGGCCCCAACTTCGAACGCTGCTACGACTGGATCAAAGCCTTCGACCCGTCGCGCCCCGTGCAATACGAGCAGGCCTCCTACCACGGAGACTACAACACCGACATCGTCTGCCCGATGTACTGGAGCTACGGGCAGTGTGAGAAATACCTCGCCGAGAATCCCCAGAAACCGCTGATCCAGTGCGAATACGCCCACGCCATGGGCAACTCGATGGGCGGATTCAAGGAGTACTGGGACATGATCCGCCGCGAACCCAAATACCAGGGCGGATTCATCTGGGACTTCGCCGACCAGGCCCTTGCCTGGCGCAGTCCCGAAGGCCGGCTGACCTACCGTTACGGCGGCGACTACAACGACACGGACGCTTCGGACAGCACCTTCTGCTGCAACGGCGTGCTGGCCTCCGACCGCTCGTGGCATCCCCACGCCTACGAGGTGAAGCACCAGCACCGGCCGATCCACACCACACCCCGCGACCTGAAAAACGGCGTCGTGAACGTCTATAACGAGAATTTCTTCACAGACCTTTCGCCCTACCGCCTGCTCTGGGAGATCACCTCCGACGGACAGCCCGTGTTGAGCGGCACGGTCGAGCGTCTCGACGTGGCTCCGCAGACCACTGCCGCCGTGACGCTGGGCTACAAACCCGAACAGGTCTATGCCTTGGGCGGCGAACTGCTGCTCACGGTGCGTTACCAGCTCCGCGAACGGCAGGGACTGCTCGACGCACTTTATGAAGTCGCCGCCGACCAGCTGACGCTGCGCGGGGACGACCCCGCGGCACGCTTCGCCGCGACCGCTCCCGCCGGGACGCTCCGCGTGGCGGACAAAACCGTTTCGGGCGAAGGATTCTCGGTCGCGTTCGATCCGAAGAGCGGCTTCATCCGTTCCTACCGCCTGCGCAACGTCGAGCTGCTGGCCGGTCCCGTGCGGCCCAACTTCTACCGCGCAGCCACGGACAACGATCTCGGCGTGCGCCAGACCGGAAAATACCCCGACAGCCGGATGTGGGCCAAGGCCGAACCGCAGCTCACGGGCTTCGCCCTTACGCCCGGCGACAGCGAAGTGAAAGCCGTCGCAGACTACGCGATCCCCGCCGTCGGCGCCCGGCTCCGTCTCACCTACACCGTTGCGGCCGACGGCTCGGTGCGCATCAGCGAAACGATGACCGCCGACCCCGCGCGCAAGGACGTCGCCGACCTGATGCGCTTCGGCATGGCCTTCGAAACCCCGGGCATGTTCGACGCCGTGGAATATTACGGCCGCGGCCCGATGGAGAACTACGCCGACCGCTCCGGCGCCGCCTTCGTGGGGCGCTACGCCCAGCGTGTCGCCGACCAGTTCCATATGAAATACGTCAGCCCGCAGGAGTCGGGAACGCGCAGCGGACTGCGCTGGTGGCGGCTGACCGACGACTCGGGCCTGGGCGTGGAGATCTGCTCCGACCGCCACTTCTCGGCATCGGCCATCCCGTTTGCCATCCCGCAGCTCGACAACGGCTCGCCGGAATATGTCCGCCACCCGGGCGACCTCGTGCCCGACGGCCGCACGCACGTCAATATCGAGAGCGTCCAGTCCGGACTGGGGTGCGTCAACAGCTGGGGACGGCTCCCCCGCCCCGAATACCTGCTGCCCTACGGCAACTACTCGTTCAACTTCCTGCTGCGTCCCGTCGCCGAAGGACGGTAGCCGACGGACAACCCAAACAATTCTCCCGAATCAGATCCAATCGGTTTAAATAAAGAGTGGGGTGCAAATGCACCCCACTCTCATATATCCGAACTTCTACGCAAGCGAGTCCCAATAACCTATACCCTGATATTCCCGTCTCCGGAATATACTGAATTAATTATTTCTATATACTTTTTCGTCCCAATATTGCGGGTTAAATTATCCAATATATATTGGCGTCCACGTAGTCCCATCTGAATACACTCCCTCGGATTACCATACAAATCCAGGATTGCACCAACGAATTCATTCACATCTTCTGCTTCGACAAAACGTCCCAAACCATTTGCTTCAATAATGTGCTGCAAATCAGTACCAGCATCAAAACTTGCCAGCACAGCGGTTCCTGATGACATTATACTCCAGGTCTTACTCGGCATTGCAATATTTCCAAATCCTTTTTTACAGGATACAATTGCGACATTACCTAAACTATAAACTTGAGAAACCATCGAATAAGGCTGCATCGGAAGTATCCTTAAATTAGATATTTGTGCTCGACGCACATACTCCTTATATGGCGCAGATTGGTCCTCCGTGCCGAATATTAAAAACTGGAGATCTGCATATTGCCGGGTCGCTTTAGCTGCTTCAAGAATTATATCTATATTTTGCGCACTACCTAAATTCCCTGCATAGACTACATAAAATTTGTCCCGGTCTAATCCAAACTCATCAAAAAGCGTATTTTTATCTCTCGCAATCGGGACCACAGCGTGTTCATCGACCCAATTGTATACGATTTCTATTTTAGACTCCGAAACCCCTTTGGCCATAAGATTCCGCTTAAAATCTTCGGAAATTACAATTATTTTATCCGAATATTTATAGGAAATCCGCTCTATGATCTGACCTATTCGCCAAAGAAAAGATTTATTGGACACCAATCCCGTACTAACCAATGAATCAGGAAATATATCCTGAAGATTATAGACAATGGGTTTCTTGCGAATGAATTTGACCACAGCGCCAATTATTCCTTGAGTTGGAGGCGTACTATCCAGAAAAAGAACATCGTATCTGCTCCACAAACAATAGTGCAAATGGTATAAATTGCACAAGAAATAACGCAATGCCCTTAATAGCGGATTTTTGCCTTCTTGATGCAAAAAGAAACGGTTAACACACAAATGACCATCGTGCTGCCGGATAACTTTGTGTTGCTTATAATACTTACGCGACTCTGCAGAAACTCCACGAGTCGGAATAGGAGTATACACATCCACATAATCACCATATTTACATATATCTTCGGTCAAATTTTCCGTAAGATATATGCTGGCAGCTTTTTCCGGTGGATAATAAGCGCACGTAAAAAGTACTTTCATTTATTTCGTGACAAAATCAAATGATTCGAGTAATTGTTCCGCACGGCTAATAGCCTCCTGTGCCGTACTGCCTGTAACAATAATATGCCCACTGCGATCGAGGCTCGACGAAACTTCAGGTATAAAATCTCCAACACAACGGTAAAAAACACATTGTTCCACCCAATCCGGATAAGTTTCAGACAAACCATTCACTCGAATAAGCACACCCGAATCCGGAACGATATACCGGATGCAACTCCCTTGTTGCGCATGTTTCGGCGTAAGGTCCGGGGAAATTCCCAATGCAATATGAATAGACGCTGCAACCATATCGATACCAGTCGAAAGCGGCACTAAATCCGTCGTAATAAAATCGCCTCCTAAACGGGCTCCAATTTCCATGATATAGGCACGCCCTTGCGATAACTTAACCTCTGCATGAACTGCGCAGTTATCCAACCCCAAAGCCCGAATCCCGGAAACAACGGCTTGATGAATAATATTTTGATCCGCACTAGAAAACAAACTCGGCTGACTATGTCCTAATTCCACAAAATGGGGTGCTCCCGTAGTCAATTTATCGGTAATTGTAAGAATATGGATTCTATTATTACAAACAAGTCCTTCTATGCTAAATTCCGGACCATCTATAAATTCCTCAATTAAAACAGAATTATCACGACTCTGTTGGTAAGCTCGTGAATATGCATTTGCAAATTCTTCCTGTGTTGTCTTTTTAGTTACTTTCGTAATACCTCGGCTACCACTATTACGCGAAGGCTTGAGGATCCCATCGACGGAAAAGGTTTTGAAAATCCGCCAAGCGTTATCCCATGTTTCAGTGCAATATGATTGGGGGCTCGGAGCTCCATAAGCGGCAAATGCCTGCCGCATAAGAGCTTTATTCGTCGCCCGGCGCACAGTCGCCACATTGATACCATGCAAATGCAACTCTTGATTAATATATCCCATTGACTCCATAGCCACTTCAGAACACGGATGGATAACGCCATCTATATTCTCACTCCGGGCTATTTCAAGCATAACCTCCTTATCTGTAATATTTGCAACCACGGAACAATCAGCCAAAGTCAATCCGGCGGCATGAGGATCACCATCGGCTACAAGAGTATAAATGCCGAGCTCTTTTGCTTTTTTAATAACCGGAATTTGCAAAATGCCTGCCCCTAAAATGAGAAGTTTATGCATACAATTTTGTAACTACTTGAATTATAATATTCCCAATTTCCTCAATATCGTCATAGTCAAATCGCTGATCTATTGGCAATGAAAGCATTTCCTCCGACATACGGGCTGATACCGGACATACATTTTGAGCCTCTTGTGATATGGGCCATAAAACGGCAGCATAGAGACCGTATTGCGCTAATTGATACTGCATCTCATCCCGTCGCCGCGTCAACACAGGTAAGGAAAAAGGCACCCCAGACAGGGCACGTGACATATGCGGCAATAAAACAATATGTTGTAAACCCTCAAGGCAGGCCAATAAATGCTCCAAATTCGTCTGACGAGCAAATGCAATCTGACTTCTACTGATCGTTGCCAGCATTTGCATAGCAGTTGGAGAAATGGCATGAATTGTATGGAACTGATTTAAATGCTCCTCTGCATCGCTCAAATGTTGGCGAAAAGCCTGTTTTTGATCAGACCCCTGTGTATAGCGATATTTTTCTTTATTCCATTGAGCCTGTTGCCGCAAAATTGCAAAATCAACATCAGCTTCCTGCACAAATCGTAAATCCGTTTGTTGCGAACTCACCACAACAGCGCCGTCGCAAACTCCAATAGATTTACGAATACTTGAAACATAAAAATCCACATTCGGATTATATATGGTCAATAAAGAGAACGTACAATGAGAGAAATCTTCTATAACATAGCAAGTTGGACATATGCTTTTCACCAAAGCCACAGTAGAATCAGTCGGTGCAATCCCAAAATAATTCATCGTAAGCACAGCTCCAGGATGATATTTCCGCAATAAATTTTCCAGATAATCAAGGTCTGCAGATAAATCCGGCATTAATCGATAAAATATCACCTGCCATCCCATTCGTTCGAAAGGCGCCGACATCGACCAGCAACAATAAGCCGGAAGTAAAACGACCGAAATTTCAGAAATGCAATTTTTGGCGGCAAAGGCAAGCGCCTCCCGTCCCGAACGAAGGAACGTGCAATGTCCCAACCGCTTCAAACTATCGAAGTAACCGTCCGAAAGAACGATCGACGGAAATTCGCTACCGAATTCTCTCATTATCAAGAACGATTATCGTCAATGTTGACATGCTCGCGAAAAAGCACAGTTTTGATCGTTTTGAAAAAAATCTTCACATCCAGCCAAAAAGAGATGTGTTCAGCGTAATATACGTCATTACGCAGTTTCACAGCACCATCAACGCTATTTCTGAAATAGGCCTGATTATACCCCGTAATACCAGGTTTAACACTCAAAATAATGCGTTCTGCATCTGTATATCTCTCCAACCAATCTAATGGATCGGGGCGAATTCCAATCCAACTCATATCCCCGATCAACACGTTTAAAATCTGGGGTAGTTCATCGATACTGGTTTTTCGCAAAAAACGTCCAATGCGTGTTACCCGAGGATCATTATCTCCATTATAAGTCGAACCATCTTCCAACCGAATATCCGGAGCATTCACTTTCATCGAGCGAAATTTCAACATTTTAAAGGGATTACCACCTTTACCGACTCGATAAGCATTGTAAAATACAGGCCCCTGGTCCTCGAACCAGACAAACGGAGCAACAATCGCAATAAGCAAAAGGACAAACGGCAAAGCAATAATCGACAATATAAGATCAAAGACCCGTTTAAAGAAGTTTTTATACATATCTTATTGGGAAATGATGTCGACAAAATTCGAGATGACGTATTCCACGTCCTCGTCGGTAAGGCGGGTATGCAACGGAAGCGTCACTTCGTTGCGGTATTGATCGTAGGCATTCGGATAATCAGCAATATCAAACCCGAGCGCCTTATAAGCTGTCATCATCGGAAGCGGCTTGTAATGTACATTGCATGCAATCCCGCGTTCGGCCATTTTAACAATGACGTCGTTGCGTTCTGCAACATCCATATCCAGCAAGCGCACGATATAAAGATGTCCGCTCGAAGAGTGATCCGGCCCGTAATGATCCAGAACCTGCACATTGGAATTCTTCAATGCGTCGTTATAACGGCCGATTATCTCACGGCGACGATGCAGCATCTCCGGATAACGTTTCAGTTGAGCCAGCCCGATACCCGCCATAATATCCGTCATATTGCATTTAAATGCCGGAGATACAATATCATATTCCCATGCACCCAACTGGGTTTTGGCCAAAGCGTCCTTATTCTGTCCATGAAGCGACAAAAGCTGGAATTGCTTATAAAGCCATTCATTATCAATTCCAGATATATTCCGCCAGGTAACAGCACCGCCCTCCGCCGTTGTCAGATTCTTCACTGCGTGGAATGAAAAAGAGGTAAAATCAGCTATTTCGCCACACATCCGGCCGTGCCACTGTGCCCCAAAGGCATGCGCAGCATCCGCCATGACAATGACCCGTCCGAAAGCCTTTTGGATATCATTCGACGGGCAGAAGAGATGCGCCTTGCTTTCAACTGCGGCAAAAATCCGATCGTAGTCGCAAACGATACCGCCCAAATCCACCGGCACGATCACCTTTGTACGATCCGTAATGGCATCTGCAAGTTTGGAATAATCCATCTCGAAAGAACCCGGAGCCGTATCAACCATGACCACCTTCGCACCGACATGACACGTAACGCTCGCCGTAGCGGTATATGTATAAGCCGATGTAATAACCTCGTCGTCAGGACCTACACCCAAAATGCGAAGGACCAATTCCATAGCGGCCGTCGCCGAATTCAGGCAGACAGACTTTTCGGTCTGACAGCACATAGCGATCAAATGCTCAAACTCTTTGGTACGGGGCCCTGTCGTAATCCACCCCGAGCGAAGAGCGTCGCTCACTTCTGCCACCTCTGCCTCCGTCATGTCCGGAGGAGAAAAAGGAATACTTTTCAATCTCATATTCATATCACATTTATTCTTTTCTCCAGACCATTTTGTTAACGACGGCGGTGTAGGACTGAATCAGTTTCACGACCTTCGTCGAGACATTTTCATCGGTGTAATCCGGAACCGGTGTTCCGAAATCGCACGCCTTATCCATTCCAAGCGCCGTATCCACCGCCTGCAAGAGCGACTTCGTGTCGATACCCGCCAGGATGAAACACCCCTTGTCCAATGCCTCGGGACGCTCCGTCGACGTGCGGATGCAGACGGCGGGAAACGGATGGCCCACCGACAGGAAGAACGATGACTCCTCGGGCAGCGTCCCCGAGTCCGAAATCACCGCCGCAGCATTCATCTGAAGGCAGTTGTAGTCATGGAAACCCAGCGGTTCATGCCGGATTACCCGTCTGTCCAGCTCGAAGCCAGACTGTTCCAGGCGTTTCTTCGAACGCGGGTGGCACGAGTAGAGAATCGGCATGTCGTATTTCTCTGCCAGTGCGTTGATTGCACGAAACAGGCTCAAGAAGTTCTTCTCCGTGTCGATATTCTCCTCGCGGTGTGCCGACAACAGCAGGTATCTGCCCTTCTCCAGCCCCAGCCGTCGGTGGATGTCCGAAGCCTCGATCTCCTTCAGATTCGCATGCAGCACCTCCGCCATCGGGGAGCCGGTAACATAGGTCCGCTCCTTCGGGAGCCCGTTTTCGGCAAGGTAGCGTCGTGCATGTTCCGAGTAACACATGTTGACGTCCGAAATGATGTCCACGATCCGGCGGTTGGTCTCCTCCGGAAGGCATTCGTCCTTACAGCGGTTACCGGCCTCCATATGGAAAATCGGAATATGGAGCCGCTTGGCGGCAATGGCCGACAGACAGGAGTTCGTGTCGCCCAGAATCAGCAGCGCATCGGGATGGATTGACGTCATCAACTTGTAGGAGCAGTTGATGATATTGCCCACCGTTGCCCCCAGGTCGTCTCCCACGGCATTCATATACACCTCCGGGTCTTCAAGTTTCAGGTCCCGGAAGAAAACGCCGTTCAGGTTGTAATCGTAGTTCTGGCCCGTATGCGCCAGCACACAGTCGAAATGCTTCCGACATTTCGTGATCACCGCCGCCAGGCGGATAATCTCGGGACGTGTGCCGACAATGATCAGCAGTTTGAGTTTGCCGTTGCCGGCAAACTGTACGTCCGAATAGTCGAGTTTGATTGTATTCATTGAATTGCAGTTATTCTACCGGTTCGAAATAGGTGTCGGGCTTTGCCGGATCGAAGCACTCGTTGCACCACATGAAAGTCACCAGGTCTTCCGTATCGGAGAGGTTGACGATGTTGTGCGTATAGCCCGGAATCATCTCCACGACCTGTATCTTTTCACCGCTTACCTCGTAGTTGACGACGGGATACAATTGCCCGTTTTCATCCGTGCCCACTTTCCGAAGTTGGATCAGTCCGTGTCCGTGCACCACCACGAATTTCTCGTTCTTCGTATGGTGCCAGTGCTGCCCCTTGGTGATGCCCGGTTTGGAGACGTTCACCGAGAACTGTCCCCGGTCGGCCGTGCGGATAATCTCCGTAAAACTGCCCCGCGGGTCGACATTCATTTTCAGGTCGTAAGCAAATCTGTCGGACGGAAGGTACGAGAGGTACGTCGCGTAGAGTTTTTTCGCAAAGCCGTCTTTGGTCGTATCGGGGACCTCCAGCGTCTCGGGCATCCGCCGGAACGTATGCAGCAGATCGACGATCGCACCCAAAGTAATCCGGTGCGATGTCGGAACAACGCAGAAAGCCCCGTCGCGGTGTTCGCCCCCCGTGAGCGCTCCGATCAGTTCGTCCACCACATCGTCGATATAGACCAGATGCATGACCAC
>CEAZ01033481.1_pt1 | contig 124869 bp, 122 predicted proteins | sample 557361 | NCBI WGS metagenome assembly CEAZ01 (sample SAMEA3182074, study PRJEB8094) | gut metagenome | biome: human; feature: gut; material: Stool; isolation source: human stools | place: Canada | collected 2012-02-22 | reverse complement strand
CTAATATCTACGCATTTCACCGCTACACTAGGAATTCCGATTGCCTCTCCGATACTCAAGAAGAGTAGTTTCAAATGCAGTTCACGAGTTGAGCCCGTGGATTTCACATCTGACTTGCCCTCCCGGCTACACGCCCTTTACACCCAGTAAATCCGGACAACGCTTGCCACCTACGTATTACCGCGGCTGCTGGCACGTAGTTAGCCGTGGCTTATTCGTCAGGTACCGTCTTCTACTCGTCCCTGACAAAAGAAGTTTACAACCCGAAAGCCTTCTTCCTTCACGCGGCGTTGCTGGGTCAGGCTTGCGCCCATTGCCCAATATTCCCCACTGCTGCCTCCCGTAGGAGTCTGGGCCGTATCTCAGTCCCAATGTGGCCGTTCAACCTCTCAGTCCGGCTACTGATCGTCGCCTTGGTGGGCCGTTACCTCACCAACTAGCTAATCAGACGCGAGGCCATCTTTCAGCGATAAATCTTTGATATAAATGCCATGCGACATCTATATGTCATGCGGTATTAGCAGTCGTTTCCAACTGTTGTCCCCCTCTGAAAGGCAGGTTCCTCACGCGTTACTCACCCGTCCGCCACTGTCCTCTGCTTCAATTGGACGAATCCTCTTTCCACAGATTCTCGTTCGACTTGCATGTGTTAAGCACGCCGCCAGCGTTCGTCCTGAGCCAGGATCAAACTCTCTATAAATTGTATCAACACGATGTCTCCATCGAGCTAATCTTTACAGAGCTATTTGTCATAGCTTCAAAAACTTTTTATACTTACCTTCCCGGGTAATTGACTTAACCCCGTTCCGGCAAGTTTCTCAGTTGCGCTCCGGTCTGTTTTCACAGCCCCTTGCGCTCCCGTCTGGTGCTTTTCGTTTCGTTCGTTGTTTAATTTACAAGGTACACGTCCCATAACCGCGGAACAGTTGATATGATACTACTTGCGGCCGGATTTGTCAACACTATTTTTAAATTTTTTCGAATTTTTTGTATACGGCAATGTAATGACTTTTAACGCAAGTCATGCTATACTTTAAATAATATTTTATGAACTTTTAAAGGAGGATGACTCCGTGGATATTCTGCACCTGACCGGCACCTTCGGCCGCCTGGATCACAGCGAATTATCGCTCTCACCGGGGCTGAATGTGCTGTACGCTCCCAATGAAACCGGCAAGTCCACCTGGGGCGCCTTTATCCGCACCATGCTGTACGGCCTGTCCACCCGCGAGCGCGGACCGCTGGCGGACAAAAACCGCTACGCCCCCTGGACCGGTGCGACCATGCAGGGCCGCATGGACCTGACGACGCACGGGGATGCCTGTACCCTGCTGCGGGAGACACGCCGCGCCGCATCACCGCTGGGCGAGTTTTCCTGCACCTACACCGGTACCGGCACGCCCGTTCCGGGCATTACCGGCCAGAACGCCGGCGAGGTGCTGCTGGGCGTGCCCCGGGAGGTGTTTGAGCGCAGCGCCTTTATCGGCCAGAACGCTCTGGCCGTGGACCAGGACGCTGAGCTGGAGCGCCGCATTGCCGCCCTGATCACCACCGGCGAGGAGGACACCTCCTACACCGAGTCCTACGACCGCCTGAAAAAGCAGCTGAACCGCCGCAAGCACAACAAGACAGGGCTCATCCCCGCCCTGGAACGGGAGACCGACCAGCTGCGCGCCGCGCTGGCGGAGCTGGACGCGCTGAACGACCAGGCGCAGCAGTCGCGCCGGGAGCTGGATGCTCTGGAGCGCCGCGCCGCCGACCTGCGGCAGCAGACGGCTCAGTGGCAGGCGCTGGCTGCTCAGGAACAGGCCGACGCCTGTCAGCAGGCGGCGCAGGCGGCACTGACCGCCCAGGCCCGGGCCGACACGCTGGCGGCCGACTGCGCCGCCCTGCCGGACGATGCTTCGCTGACGCTGCTGGAGGGGCAGGCCGCCGCACTTCCCGGTGAGCTGTCCGCCCTGACGGAAAAGCGCAGCGCCGCGGAGGAGGCCGCGCAAACCGCGCAGCAGGCCCGGAACGCTCTGGAGCAGCATCCCCTTTACCCCGCCGCAGAGCCGGAGCTGCGGCAGCGGGCCGAAGCCATCCAGCCCGATAGGACTCCCTCTCTGCTCCTGGTCCTCTTCCCCGCGTCGCTGATCGTGGTCGCCGCTGTGCTGGCATTTCTGTTCCGGGCGCAGCAGCCGCTGCCCTTCTGGCTGTTCATCGGCATGGCGGGGCTGGGCATGATCGCCACGCTCTTCGCTGCAAGGTCCCGCCGTCAGGCCATCGTGGAACGGCATAAATACGCCGAAACACAGCGCGCCGCGCTGGAGACCCAAATCGCAGAATATCTCCCCCTGCGGCAGCAGGCAGATGAGGCTGCCGAGGCTGCCCGCCGGGCGGAAGTCTCCGCCGCGGACAGTGAAGATGCCTGCCGCCGCCGGCTGCGGGATCTGCTGACCCAGGTACGCGTCTTCGCCCCCGCCGCTGCCGATCTGTCCGGCATACAGTTGGCCCTGTCAGACGCCCGGCGCCGCAAGACCGCGCTGGCCGACGCCCGGCAGACGGCCCGGGAGGCCGCCCTGTACCGGGATGCCCTGCGGGTGCAGTTGCCGGAACAGCCGGCCGCCGAAGGCTCTATCCAGCGCCCTGCGCTCTCACGCGAGGAGGCCGCCGCGGAATTGGCGCGCACACAGGCACTGCTGGCGCAGGAGCGCACCCGGTTCGACACCCTCACCGGCCGCATCCGCGCGCTGGATCGCTCCAGCGATCTGGAGGCCCAGCTGGCGCAGAAGCAGGAGCAGCTGACCGCCCTGCAGGATGAATATGATGCCATCGCGCTGGCCATGGATGCCCTGTCACAGGCCAACACCGTGCTGCAGAACCGCTTTTCCCCGGCGCTGGGCGCACGGGCGGCGGAGATCTTCTCCGCCATCACCGGCGGGCGCTATGACCGTGTGCTGCTGAGCCGGGACTTCTCCCTGTCCGCCGAGCCCGCCGGCGACCCGGTGGGACGCAGCGTCCGCCTGCTGAGTCAGGGTGCCGCCGACCAGCTGTATCTGGCGGTGCGGCTGGCCATCTGCGACATGGTGCTGCCCGCCGACAAGCGGGTGCCCCTCATTCTGGATGACGCGCTGGTGACCTTCGACGACGAGCGGCTCCACGCAGCGCTGGACTATCTGCTGGAGGAAAGCCAAAGGCACCAGATATTACTGTTCACCTGCCAGAAGCGGGAGATGGCCTATCTGCAAGGCAAGGAAAACGTGACCGTCACGAAGCTGTGAGGTCGGGATATGCATATTTGGACAATTACTGATTGGGAAAAGAACCTTCCAGATAATTCCCTCAGAAGAACCGGCTTGCGATTTCGATACGACAGGAATACGCACCCCGAAGTAAAACGTGCGTGCTTACAATTCGCGATTTGGCTGAGAACCCAATATTACTTTCCGCTAAGAGTCGTTGTTTATGTCAAAGGAGCAAAAACCATTCGCACAAAAGATGGCGATCATGTAGTAGGAAGCTTTTTTGAACCTTTTTCATACTCGGATGAGCCGTATATTCGAATTGCAGCGGGTGATTATAATGAATTAGCGAACCATTTAGGGAAAGACAATGCTCTGGCGTCGATCCTTCTTTCCTTGGCCCATGAATTGACGCATTACTATCAATGGATCAATAACATTCAACTAACGCCTGTAGGCAGAGAACGGCAGGCAGCCAGATACGCTAACTATATCATAGATGAATTGCGTCAACCAGAGAACATCCTTAGGGCGCGCAGAGTGCGACGTCCCGCATAAAAATGCGTAGGGGCGGACGACTCTGTCCGCCCGGACAGAGGTGCGGCGGGGCGATGTGGGCATCGCCCCCTACGAAAGGGCAAACGGATGCCCCCTACAACGCACTCCGTCCCCCCTTGCAAATCCCCTCAAATCGTGCTATACCATATATAAAAGAGCGAAAGGAGGCTGCCATGCCCCATTTTGACTGTCTCCGCTGCGGCACGGCCATGCAGTTCGTCGGCCAGCACAAGCTGCAGCTGGGCAGGACCAGCTGGATATTCGGCGACCTGCCCAACCTGATGGCCGGTGCGCTGGACGTGTCCATTATGGCGTGCCCCGCCTGCGGCAAGCTGGAATTCTTCACCGGCGGCGTTCCCCAGCCCAGCGGCAACGACCCCGGCCTGCACCAGCGTCAGTGCCCGAAATGCGGCTTTGCCCACGATTTCGACTATCCCAAATGTCCCCTGTGCGGCTATGTCTACACCGCCGGGGACGAGCTGTAAGAATATTTAAAAGGAGAACCTGTTATGAGCGATTGCACCCACGATTGCAGCACCTGCGGTGAAAGCTGCGGCGAGCGCAAGGAAGCCAACGTATTTGAAAAGAAGCCCCTCCGCCCCGGCTGCCGCGTAGGTAAGGTCTACGGCGTGGTGTCCGGCAAGGGCGGCGTAGGCAAGTCCATGGTCACCAGCCAGCTGGCGGTGGCGCTGCGGCGGGAGGGCTACCGCACCGCCATTCTGGACGCGGACATCACCGGCCCCTCCATCCCCAAAGCCTTCGGCATCCATGGCCGGGCCGTGGCGCAGGGCGACGCCATCGTGCCCGTGACCACCGCCACCGGCATACAGCTGATGTCCGTGAACCTGCTGCTGGAGCACGAGACGGACCCGGTCATCTGGCGCGGGCCGGTCATCGGCGGCGTGGTGCAGCAGTTCTGGGGTGATACCCTGTGGAACGATGTGGATTATATGTTCGTGGATATGCCTCCCGGCACCGGCGACGTGGCGCTGAACGTGTTTCAGTCGCTGCCGGTGGATGGCGTCATCATTGTGGCCAGCCCCCAGGACCTGGTATCCATGGTGGTGCAGAAGGCCGTGAAGATGGCGCAAATGATGAACATCCCCATCGTGGGCCTGGTGGAGAACATGAGTTACGTCCAGTGTCCCGACTGCGGCAAGAAACTCTATATTTTCGGCGAAGGCAAAACCGAGGAGGCCGCCAAGGCGTACCACATCCCCCTGCTGGCGAAAATGCCCATCGACCCGGCACTGGCTAAGCTGACCGACGACGGCTGCATCGAGCAGTTTGAGGGGCACTGGCTGGACGGCGTGGTGGAGACCATTCTGCGGAAATAAGCAAAAAAAGAAGCGGCGCGGTGCGCCGCTTCTTTTTTGATCTTATTTCATTAGCTCCTGCACCAGCGTCACCAGGCCGCTGACGCCCACGCCGATGTACACCACCTGCCGGGCCACGTCGCCGGACATCTTCCGGCTCAGCCGTGTACCGATCCACAGCCCCAGCAGGATACACGCCATACCCAGCCCCGCCATAGGCAGCAGTGCCGCGCTGAAATAGCCCCGCACCGTCCGCATGGTGAAGTTGATGAGGTTGGTGGTAAAGAACAGGAACTGCATATTGCCCACATACGTCTCCTTGCTCCGGGCGATGGCGACGAAATACAGCGCCATCATAGGCCCGCCGATGGTGAACGCCCCGGCGCAGCACCCGGAGAAGGCGCTGCACACCAGCCCCGCCGCCAGGCCGGGCTGGTCCAGCTTCACCCGCTTGGCAAAAAGCAGGAAGTACGCCGCCAGCGCGATCAGGAACGCCCCGAACAGCGCCGTCAGCACGTGCAGGTCGAAATTCCCCAGCAGATTGATGATGACCAGACTGCACGCGGTGTACAGCCCGATGGGCAGCGCGATCTGCTTTACATCGATGTGCTTGCGGTACATCCACGTCATGGTGCCGGACTGGGCCATGCAGATCAGCGCCACGATGGTGGGCGCAATGGTCATGTCGTAAAACGCGCTGGCCGCCACCATCATAATGACCGCCGCGCCAAAGCCCGTCAGTGGCTGGATCACACCGCCCGCCAGCGCCGCCAGCCCCATCATTGCGTATTCCATCGCGCACACCGCCTTTTCTGTCATATTCCCGGCTATTATAACAACTTCACGCAGGAAAGGCAATCCGCAAAATGAACATCCCCCGGCCTGACGGCCGGGGGATGTTTGTTCAGCTCTTCTTTTTGCCCAGGTAGGCTTCCTTGATGGACTCGTCCGCCAGCAGCTCCGCGCCGGTACCGGACTTGGTGATGTTGCCCGTCTCCAGCACATAGGCGTAGTCCGCGATCTTCAGGGCCATGTTGGCGTTCTGCTCGATCAGCAGCACGGTGACGCCCTGCTCGTTGACGGTGCGGATGATGTCAAAGATGCCCTGCACCACCAGCGGCGCCAGACCCAGCGACGGCTCATCCAGCATCAGCAGCTTGGGGCGGCTCATCAGCGCGCGGCCCACGGCCAGCATCTGCTGCTCGCCGCCGGACAGCGTACCGGCCAGCTGCCAGTTGCGCTCCTCCAGCCGGGGGAACAGCTCATACACCCACTTGATGTCCTTCTCGATGCCGTCCTTGTCTTTCCGCAGGTACGCGCCCGCCTTCAGGTTCTCCAACACGGTCAGGTTGGCAAACACCCGCCGGCCCTCCGGGGACTGGGCGATGCCCGCCTCCAGAATCTTGTTGATGGGCTTGCCCAGCAGTTCCTGTCCGTCATAGGTGATGGAGCCGCTGTCTGCCTTCACAAGGCCGGAGATAGTCCGCAGCGTGGTGGACTTACCGGCGCCGTTGGCGCCGATCAGGGTGACGATCTTGCCGTCGGGTACCTCAAGGCTGATGCCGCGCAGCGCCTTGATGCCGCCGTAAGACACACACAAATTCTCAATCTTCAGCATCTTCTGCCACCCCCAAGTATGCGTCGATGACGCGCTCGTTGTTCTGTATCTCCTCCGGTGTGCCCTTGGCGATCAGCTTGCCGAAATCCAACACGTAAATCCGGTCGGCAATGCCCATGACCAGGTCCATGTGGTGCTCGATCAGCAGGATCGTCTTGTGGAAGTGATCCCGGATCTCCTTGATGAACTCCGCCAGCTCCAGCGTCTCCTGCGGGTTCATGCCGGCGGCCGGCTCATCCAGCAGCAGCAGCGTGGGCTCGGTGGCCAACGCGCGGGCGATCTCCAGCCGGCGCTGCTTGCCGTAGGGCAGGCTGGTAGCCAGCTCGTTCTGCACATCCTCCAGGCCCACGACCTTCAGCAGCTCCAGCACCTCGGCGCGCTGCTGCGCCTCCTCCTTGGCGTTCAGGTGGAACGCCGCGGTAAACAGATTGCTGGTGCGCCGCATATGCTTGGCGATAAGCACATTGTCAAACACCGTCTGGGTCTTCCACAGACGGATATTCTGGAAGGTACGGGCCATACCCAGCGCCGTGATCTTATCCGGCGTAGGGGCCAGCACATGGTCAGTAAATGCGTAGCTGTCCAACGCCTTCTGGCCCTCCTTCCACGCCTTCAGCGCCTCGTCGTCCAGCGCCTCCTCCGGGGCGAACTGGGCGGTGTACATATCCGCGTGCTCACCCTTATACTGCTTCTTCATCTTTCCGGAGGGATGGTTCCGCACGATGCACGCCTCATTGAAGCGCACCCGCCCGTTGGTGGGGGCGTACACACCGGTGATGACATTGAACGCTGTGGTCTTGCCGGCACCGTTGGGGCCGATCAGCGCCACGATCTCGCCCTCGTTTACCTCCAGATTCAGATTGTCCACGGCTACCACGCCGCCAAACTGCATAGTGACGTTCTCCACGGACAATACGTTCTTGCTCATTTGGACGTCACCTCCTTCGCCGCTTTATCCTTCTTTTTGAACAGCTTTCCGAAGAAGTTGATGATGGCATCCCACGAGAACTCCCTGTCGCCCATGATGCCCTTGCGGAAGAACAGCACCACGATCATAATGATCACCGAGAACACCAGCATACGGAAGCCGCCGCGCATGAATGGGATGTTCACACCCAGATAGGGCATGGGGTCATCCAGGAAACGCAGCCACCATTCGGAGCAGGCGATGTACAGGAAAGAGCCCAGAATGGAGCCGGTCACGGAGCCAATACCGCCAATGACCACAATCAGCAGTATCTCATAGGTCATGGTGGAGGTGAAGGCGTTGGCCTGGATACTGGCCTGGAACATGGCCAGCAGCGCGCCGCTGATACCGGCAAAGAAGGAGCTGATCAGGAACGCCTGCATCTTATGCTTGGCCAGATTGATACCCATAGCTTCTGCCGCCACCTCATCATCGCGAATCGCCTTGAAGGCACGACCGTAGGTAGAGTTGATGATCAGCACGATAATAGCGATGCAGATGCCGGAAACAATGAACGGGAACAGCACGCTGTCGAAGTTGGCGAACTGCCGCAGCAGGTTAGAGGAGTTGGTCAGCGGGCCCACCTTGTTCCACTGAATGATAGCGCGCATGATCTCAGCGAAGCCCAGCGTGGCAATGGCCAGATAATCGGACTTCAGCTTCAGCACTGGCAGGCCGATAAGCCACGCAAACAGCGTCGGCACCACGCCGGCCAGGATCAGACCCACCACCATGGGCAGGCAGAACTGCACGATACCACCGTCAAAATATTGATACACGGCAGCGCGGGAAGCCACGGGAATAGTCAGGATTGCATAAGTATATGCACCGATCATCATAAAGCCCGCCTGTCCCAAAGAGAACAGACCCGTAAAGCCGTTCAGCAAGTTCAACGACACTGCCACCAGGGAGTAGATCGCGCCCTTTTTCAGCACGGTCGCCAACATGGAATAGTGCTGGAACTTGTCCACATACAGCAGGAAAGCAAGGCAGACGGCGGCGAGGATCAGAGACAGCAACAGATTTCTTTTCTTATTGTTCTTCATATCTCACACCTTCTCCGTCAGTTTTTCGCCGAACAAGCCGTTGGGCTTGCACAGCAGGATCACGATCAACAGTGCAAACGTAAAGGCATTGCTGAACACGGCCATATCGGCGTTGGACTTGATAAGCGACTCGCAGATACCGATGATAAACGCACCGATCACCGCACCGGGGATCGAGCCGATACCGCCGAACACCGCCGCTACAAAGGCTTTCAGGCCGGGCATAGCGCCGATCATGGGGCTGACCTGACCATAGTTGGAGAAGTACAGAATAGAGGCCACGCCCGCCAGCAGCGAACCGATAACAAAAGTCACGGAAATAACGCTGTTGATCTTGATGCCCATGAGCTGCGCCGTCTCAAAGTCGCGGGATACCGCACGCATGGCCATGCCGATCTTAGTCTTCTGGATAAGAATGACCAACACCACCACCAGCAAGATAGTCAAAATGGGGGTGATAATGGTGATACGTTTGACATTCAGACTGCCCACCTGCATCACCTGGGTCAGGAACGGGATGTCGGGATACGCACGGGCGATACCGCCGGTGATATAGGTGGCCAGATTCTGCAGCAAATAGCTGACGCCGATGGCCGATATCATCACTGACATGCGGGGCGCGGTACGCAGGGGGCTGTATGCCGCCTTTTCGATCAGAACACCCAACGCCACTGTGGCAATAAGTACCAGGGGAATACACACTGCCATCGGCATCCAGGTGGCGGCATACACCATAAAGAAGCCCGCCATCATAAAGATGTCACCGTGTGCGAAGTTGATCAGACGCAGTATGCCATACACCATCGTATAGCCGATAGCGATCAGCGCATACAGGCTGCCCACCGTTACGCCGGAGAGCAGCAAGTCGATATAATACGCTGCGTCATGCATAAGTAAAGCATCCTCCTTATATGAATCTTGCGCTTTCGGAGACCGGGGACGATGCCATCGGCATCCAAAAACGCAAGAGTCATGAAAGTTGCATTGTGAGGGGAGCGCACGCTCCCCCCACAATGGCTGTTATCCTACAATGAGGTTCGTCTCAGACTCGACGTATGCCGTCTTTTACTCCAAACCGTTGAAGGTGCTGAAGTACACAATCTCACCGTTCTCGATGGTCTTGATAACCGCGTAGTTCTTGATAGCGTCGCCGTTCTCGTCGAACTTCAGGTCACCGGTGATGAGGCCGGAGATCTCCAGAGTTGCCAGCGCATCGCGGATGGTGGCGCCGTCAGTGGACTGGGCCGCCTCGATCGCGCCCACAGCTGCCATGTAAGCATCATAGCCGCAGGGGGTCACGCTGGAGATAACGTCGGACACACCGCCGTTGTTCTCCACGCGGGTCGCATCCTCAGCCACCCACTTGGTGAAACCGTCCACGAAAGCCTTACCGGCCTCATTGGTGGTGTCGGCGGCATCGAAGAAAGCGGAGAAGTAAATATCGGTAGCCTTGCTGCCGGTACGCTGGGCGATGGAGATGTCATCCCAGGTGTCGCCAGCCATGATGGGGCAGGTGATGCCGGCATCGCGGGCCTGAGAGATAATCATAGCCGCGGTCTCGATGGAAACAGGAGCAAAGATGCCGTCGTAACCCTCGGACTTGATGGAAGCCATGATAGTGGAGAAGTCAGCCTCGCCCTTCTGGAACTCCAGAGTGGTAGCCTTGCCGCCCAGACGCTCCATCTCCTGACGGAAGTAGTTGCCGAAACCAGCGGAGTAGTCATCGCCGGACTCGATGATCAGGGCACAGTTGCTGCTACCCTTCTCATTGAACGCAAAGTTGGCCATCACAGCGCCCTGGAACGGATCAATGTAGCCGACACGGAAGTAGTAGTCATTGCCCGCAGTCACCTGGGGGTTGGTGCAGGAAGTGCCGATGGCAGGGATCTTAGCGCTCTCGAACAGAGGGCCGGCAGCAATCGCGCAAGCAGAACCATATGTACCGATCACCACAGACACACCCTGGGAAATCAGGGTCTGCGCGGCAGTGGGTGCCTTAGCCTGGTCGGAAGCATTGTCCGCATAGACCAACTGCACACTGTACTCCTCGCCGTTGATGGTAACGGTGGGCTTCAGGGAGTGGGCATACTCAATACCCAGGATCTCCTTCTTGCCGCCGCCGCCGTTCTGACCGGAAGTGGGCTCAAACACGCCGATCTTAACGACCTTGTCGCCGGAAGCGGAATCATCACCCTTCTGACTGTCGCCCTGCTCACCGCAGGCCACCAGAGACAGAGCCATGACCAGCGCCAGCATCATTGCTAAAAACTTTTTCATGGTAATTCCTCCTAAATTCACCTTGCAGCGGTCAAGTCTGTCGACCGCTCACAGAATATGTGTATTTTAGCGAAAATATTTGGCAAAAACAATTGTAACAACCTCTAAAAATCACAGCTTTTGCATCAGCGACATGGCGTTAAGAATCTGTAATGATCGCCAGTATGTCCTTGATCAGAGGACAAACGCCCTGTGTTGGTAAACTTTCCCCCTTGATTGTCTCCCTATGGCGGACGGTCTGTCCCGTCATTGTGCACAAAACCGGTGCCGCTTTTGCGCAAAAAACCGGCGGGCGCAGATGCGCCTGCCGGTTCCGCATATCGTTATATCACTCTCACTGACGGCTTTCGCCGCTTTGCGTGAAATATGTCTTGAACGTATCGCCGTCCATGGTCTCGTGCTCCAGCAGATACTCCGCCACCGCCGTCAGCTCCGTCTTATACCGAGCCAGTATCTCACGGCATTTTTCGTAGGCCTCGTCGATGATGGCGCGGATCTCCGCGTCCATCTCCGCCGCCGTCTTTTCGGAGTAGGGGCGGGTGTGGGCCATGGACTTGCCGATGAACACCTCGTCGGTGCCGGCGTCAAAGGCCACGTTGCCCAGCCTGGACGACATACCGTAGGTGCCTACCATCTTGCGGGCGATGGCCGTGGCCCGCTGGATGTCGCTGGAGGCGCCGGTGGAGATATCGCCCAGCATCATCTCCTCGGCGGCGCGGCCGCCCAGCAGACCGGCCACCCGGTCCAGCATATAGCGGCGGGACAGGTAGGAACGGTCCTCCTCCGGCAGATAGATGGTCATGCCGCCGGCCTGACCGCGGGGAACGATGGTGATCTGATGTACGGGGTCCAGGTCCGGCAGGGCCTGCATGACCACGGCGTGACCGGCCTCATGATAGGCAGTGAGCCGACGCTCGGCCTCGGGCACCACGCGGCTGTGCTTCTCCGGGCCGGCGATGACCTTGATGACAGACTGGTGGATGGCCTCCTCGGTGATGAAGCGCTGGCCGCGGCGGCCGGTCAGCAGCGCCGCCTCGTTCAGCAGGTTCTCCAGATCCGCGCCGGTAAAGCCGGAGGTGGCGCGGGCCACGGAGCCCAGGTCCACATCCTCCGCCAGGGGCTTGCCCTTGGCGTGTATCTTCAGTATCTCCTCGCGGCCCTTGATATCCGGCAGGCCCACGAACACCTGGCGGTCGAACCGGCCGGGGCGCAGCAGCGCCGGGTCCAGAATGTCCACGCGGTTGGTAGCCGCCAGGACCACCACGCCCTCGTTGGCGGCGAAGCCGTCCATCTCCACCAGCAGCTGGTTCAGGGTCTGCTCGCGCTCGTCATGGCCGCCGCCCAGGCCGCTGCCCCGCTGACGGCCCACGGCGTCGATCTCGTCGATGAAAACGATGGCCGGGGCCTGCTTCTTGGCCTGCTCGAACAGGTCACGGACGCGGCTGGCTCCCACGCCCACATACATCTCCACAAAATCGGAGCCGGAAATGGAGAGGAAGGCGGTATCCGCCTCGCCGGCCACGGCCTTGGCCAGCAGCGTCTTGCCGGTGCCCGGAGGGCCCACCAGCAGCACGCCCTTGGGAATATGCGCGCCCAGCTCGGTATAGCGCTGGGGATCGCGCAGAAACTGGACGATCTCCTCCAGCTCCTCCTTCTCCTCATCGGCACCGGCCACGTCCTTGAACGTGACCTTCTTGCCGTCAGAGGGGATATCCTGGATACGGGCCTCGCCGAAGCGGGCCATTTTATCGTTGACGGCGCCGCCGCCCAGGCCGCCCATACGGGCGATCAGGTTCATCAGCAGGATGAAGGCCATGGCCGCCAGCACATAGGGCAGCAGAGTACGCAGCCAGCCGTTTTCGCTGCCGGCGGCGTAGTCATAGCTGGTGATGATGCCCTTTTCCGCCTGGGACACCACCAGATCGTTCATGTCGTTATAAAACATGTCGAAGCTGTGGAGGGCGCAGCTGACGCTGGAGCCGTCCTGCAGCTTAGCCACCAGGCGCGTGTCGGTGGCGGTGAAGGACTTGACCTTCTCCGCCGTGAAATAGGCGCGCATATCGCTGTAGCTCACGTCGCCGGAACGGCCGAGGTTGCCCACCACCTGGGTGATGAGCACCACCGCCAGCACGATGAACAGCAGCATGACGCCGCTGAAACGTTTTCTTTCCATGTCTCCCCGTCTCCCTTCTCAGCCGATCCAGCGGACGCCCTGCCAGCTTTGGTCACTGCCCACGGAGATGGCCACCAGCATGCGGCCCTGAATGTTGCTCACCGGCACATACGGCTCACCGAGGAGACGGCTGTCGTTAGATCCACCACGATTATCACCCATAAAAAAGATACATCCTTCTGGTACAGTGAAAGTGTCACCCTCATGTCGTGGATAAGTAATCCCCTGGGTGGGCAGGTAGCTCTCGTCCAGCTTCTCACCATTGACGTAGGTATAGCCGTTCTTGAAGGAGAGCGTCTCGCCGGGCAGGCCGACAACGCGCTTCACCAGGACCTTGTTCAGCTCCTCGTCCCAGAAGGTGACGATGTCGCCGCGCTCCGGCACCGGATCGGACACCACATAGGGCAGCCGCCAGCCGATCAGCAGGCACTTGGTGGGGATGGTGGTCTCCATGGAGCCGCTGGGCACATAGGCCAGCTGCAGCAGCACCTTGAACAGCACGAACACCGCCGCCAGCGTCACCAGCAGGTAGCCGTAGTCGTCCCACAGTCTGCGGCCGCGGCTTTTGGCGGGCTTGGCCGCAGGGGCCGCCGTCTCCGCCGGGGCGGGTGCGGCGCTCTCCGCCGCGGCGGGCTGCTCCGCGGGGGTCTTTACCTCGTCGGCCGCGGTGGCCGGAGGTGTGGTTTTCACCGGCTCGCCGGTGGGGGCCAGGCGCTTTCCGCCTTTGTTTTCCATATACTTCACTTCCTATTCTCAAATGCTAAGAGGGATGTTCCGCGCCCTCCCGGCGCGTGCTCTTCTTCCGCCTGCGGCGCGGGGAGAAACCGGATTTTTCGCCAAGACGAGGCGCGGCGACGACGGCGTACCGTGTGTACGTCGAGGAGCCGTAACGAAGTATTGGCGGAAAAGACGCGGTTTTACTTGCTGTAGACCTCGGGCTTGAGGACCCCAATATAGGGCATATTCCGGTACTGCTGGCAGTAGTCCAGGCCATAGCCCACCACAAACTCGTCGGGGACCTCGAAGCCGGCATAGTCGGCGGTAATGGGCTTTTCGCGGCGGGCGGGCTTATCCAGCAGGGTGGCGATGGTGACGGAGGCGGCGCCCTTGGTCTTCAGGTACTCCGTCAGGAAATACAGGGTATTGCCGGAGTCCAGAATATCCTCGACGATGATGATGTCGCGGCCGCTGATGTCGCGCTGGAGGTCGCGGGTGATCTGCACCACGCCGGAGGACTTGGTGGCGTTCTTATAGGACGAGAGGCCGATGAACTCCACCTCGCTTTTCAGCTGGGCGGCGCGGACCAGGTCCGCCATGAAAATGAAGCAGCCGTTGAGAACGCCCACAAACATGGGGTTCTTGTCCTTAAATCTGTCGTACAGCCGGTCGCCCAGCTCCTGGACACGGGCCTTGATCTCCTCTTCAGACAGCAGGACCTTCAGGATATCCTGATCCATATTACTCTTTGCCATTGCTTGTTATCCTCCGTTGTTTTTTGTGATGGTGATGTATATGGTGTTGCCGGAACGCTCCGGCAGGGCTTTCTGGTCAATGCCCACGCGCCAGACGGCGGCGGGACGGCCCGCCAGACAGAGGACGGGCCAGGTATCGCGCTCCGGCGGGGCGATGCCGCGCTCGGCGAACAGGCGCTTGAGGCTGCGGCTGCCGCGGCTGCCGGGCAGGGTCAGGCGGTCATCGCGGCGCCAGGGCCGAACGGTCCAGGGCCCGGACCGCAGTGCCAGTGCGTCGGGGGCGGGTGCGTCGGAGAGGGTGATACGCCAGGGGCCGGCGAGGTTATCGCCGGGGCGGAGCGCCGCCTCGTTCAGTGGGGCGGGCGCGTCAGAGAGGGTCAGGGCACCGTCACGGCAGACGGCGGACGCGCCGCCGGGCAGGGAAAGCGCGCCGCCGGTCTGTGCCAGTGTCTCCAGCGCCCGGTAGTGGGCGGCGGTGAAGTCCTTTTTGCCCGCGCCGAGGCGGTCCGTCAGCAGGCGGAGCATACGGGGACGCAGGGCCTCCGGCGCGGAGAGGAGCGCGGCGCAGGGGAGCGTCGTGCCCTCCGGCGGCAGGAGGGCGGCGGCCTGGGCGTCCAGGAGGTCGTTCTCGGCGCGCAGGATGTCCGCCGTGCGGGCGATGTGTGCCGCGGCGGCGGGGTTGATCGCCAGCAGCTGGGGCATGATGTCCAGCCGGAGGCGGTTGCGGGCGTAGTGGGTGTCCAGGTTCGTCTCGTCGGTGACGTAGGGGAGGCGGTTCTGCGCGATGTAGTCATCGATAGCGGCGCGGGGCGTATCCAGTAGGGGGCGGATGATGCCGTCACGGACAGGGGGAATGCCGGTAAGCCCCTGGGGGCCGGTGCCGCGAAGCAGCTGCAGCAGGACCGTTTCGGCCTGGTCGTCGCGGTGGTGGGCGGTGGCGATAAAGTCCGCGGCAAGGGCATCCGCCGTGCGGCGGAGGAAGTCGTAGCGGGCGCGGCGGCCCGTCTCCTCCACCGTCAGGCGCCAGACGGCGCAGAGGGCGTAGACGTCCACCGTTTCGGTGTAGAAGGGAATGTTCCGTTCGGCGCAGAGGGCGCGGACCAGGTCCTCGTCACGCTGGGCCGTGGGACGCATACCGTGGTTCAGGTGGGCGGCAGCCACGCGGAAATCGCGGGCCCGACCCAGCTTCCACAGGCAGTCCAGCAGGCAGACGGAGTCGCGGCCGCCGGACACGGCGCAGAGGATCAGCCCTCCGGGAGGTGGGAACATCTGCCAGCGCGTCATCCACGCGGTCAGGTCCAGGGGCTCACTCATCCTCGTCATAGCGGGTCTCCAGCGTGCCGAAGGCGGTGTACTCGGGCATCCAGCGGAGCTCAACTTTTCCGGTCTCGCCGTGGCGGTTCTTGGCTACGATGCACTCGGCCACGTTGCGCTTCTCGGCATCGCTGTTATAGTAGTCGTCCCGGTAGAGGAACATGACGATGTCGGCGTCCTGCTCGATGGCACCGGATTCGCGCAGGTCGGACAGCATAGGGCGCTTATCCTCGCGCTTTTCATTGGCACGGCTCAGCTGGCTCAGGCACAGCACGGGCACCTGCAGCTCCTTGGCCATGATCTTCAGCATACGGCTGATATCGGACACCGCCTGCTGGCGGTTCTCGCCGGAATAGCCCTTACCGCCGGCGGAAGTCATCAGCTGAAGATAGTCGATGACCACCAGGCCCAGATTTTCCAGGCGGCGGCACTTGGCGTTCATATCCGCCACGGTCAGCAGTGGGTTATCATCGATACGGATGTCCATGCGGCTGAGGGCGGAGGCGGCCTCGGCGATGCGCTGCCAGTCGCTCTCCCGCAGGTTGCCGGTGATCAGGCGCTGGTTCTCCACCAGGCCCTCGCTGGCGATGAGGCGGGTGACCAGCTGCTCCTTGGACATTTCCAGGGAGAAGATGGCCACGGTCTTGCCGGACTCGCGGGCGGCGGACAGGGCCACGTTCAGGGCCATACTGGTCTTGCCCATACCGGGACGGGCGGCCAGCAGGAGCAGGTCGGACTTGTTCATGCCGTTGATCTTAGCATCCACAGCGGAGAGTCCTGTGGACAGGCCCGGCACGGTCCGGCCTCCGTTAGCGGACAGCTCGGCCAACTGGCTCATCACGTCGCCCAGCACCATGCCCACCGTCACCATGCCCTGGGCGCTGCGGCCACGGCGGATGGCGTAGATCTGCTGCTCGGCGGCTTCCAGCATATCGCCGGCGGCGCCGCCGCCCTCCTGCACCATGGCGGTGATGCTGCCGGCGGCCTGGGCCACCTGGCGCATGAGCGACTTGTCCTGCACGATGCGGACGTACTCCATGACGTTAGCGCTGGTGGGAGTGACCTCCATCAGCTGCAGCAGATAGGAACGGGTATTGTCGTTATACAGTCCGTTCTTCTCCAGCTCGCCGGCCACGGTGACGCCGTCGATGGGCTGGGAGTAGACGAACATATGGTAGATCGTCTCGAAGATCTCCCGGTTGGTCCGCAGATAGAAATCCTGGGCCTGCAGCTTGTCCATCACGTCCTTGACGCAGTCGGCGTCGATGAGCATGGATCCCAGCACCGCCTGCTCCGCCTGAGGGGAATGGGGCATGGACGGCGTCAGCAGGGCGTCGGTGTTGTTGGCCATGGGAAGACCTCCTTTCAAAATTACGGTAATAGCCGCGCCTGCGGCGCGGTGCTTTCCCCGCTTATTTCTCTTCGATGACGTGGACGTACACGGTGCCGGAGACCTCGTAGCCCAGCCTGGCCTTGACCTCATAGCTGCCGAAGCTCTTGATGGGCTGGTCCAGCACCAGCTTCTTGCCGTCGATGGTCAGGCCGTGCTGGGCCTGAAGGGCATCGGCGATGGCGGCGCCGGTGATGGCGCCAAACAGCTTGCCGCCCTCGCCGCCCTTGGCGGCGATCTTCACCTGGCAGGCCTTCAGCTTTTCGGCGATGGCCAGTGCCTCGGCCTTGGCCTCGGCGTCGGCTTTGGCCTTGGCCTTGGCCTGGAGGTTCATGGTGTTGACGGCGTCGGCAGTGGCCTCCACAGCCATGCCCTTGGGGATCAGAAAGTTGCGGGCATAGCCCTCGGCGGCCTCGATCATCTGGCCCTTCTTGCCCTTGCCTTTGATGTCCTGCTTGAGAATGACTTTCATATCTGTATCTCCTTTACCTTAATTTTCAAAGTACTTGTCGATGGCCTCCAGCAGCTTTGCCTTGGCCTCGGCCACGGTGATGTTGTCCGCCTGGCCGCCGGCGGTGGTGGAGTTGCCGCCACCGCCCAAGGCCTCCAGGATCACCTGGACGTTGACCTCGCCCAAAGAACGGGCAGACATATACACGCCGTCACCTTTTTTATACAGCACAAAGCTGGCACGGATGCCCTTGAGGGTCAGCAGCTCATCGGCCGCCTTGGCGGCGGTGACGCGGTCGCACTCCTCATCCAGGGCCACCACGGCGATATCGTCGCGGTACAGCTCTGCCTGACGGATAATGTCATAGCGGGCGATCATGGAGTTCAGGTCCCCCTGGAACATCCGCTGGACATCCTGGGTGTCGGCCCCCAGACGGCGGAGGTAGGCCGCCGCCTCGAAGGTGCGGCCGCCGGTGCGGTTGGTAAAATTCTTGGTATCCAGCACGATGCCGGAGAGCAGGGCCTCGGCCTCGCATTTCAGTACGTCGGACGGCTCCACCAGATACTGCATCAGCTCCGCCACCAACTCGCTGGCGGAGGAGGCGTAGGGCTCATGGTAGTTCAGGGCCATCTTCTCAATGTAGCTGCTGCCGCGGCGGTGGTGGTCGATGACGGCCACACGGTTGCACGTCTCCAGCATTTCCTCGGACTCCACGCTCTCGGGGCGGTTGGTGTCTACCACCACCAGCAGGGAGCCAGGCTGGCACTTGATAAAGGCATCCTGGCCGGAAATGGCGGTATTGGCGTATTCCGGCTGCTCGGAGAGACGCCGCAGGATGGGGTGAGCGGCGTTGTTCTCGGTGTCGATGATGATCTGGCAGGGCTTGCCGCGCTTGCGGGCGATACAGCAGATGCCCACGGCGGCGCCCAGGGAGTCCATATCCGCGTATTTGTGACCCATGACGTACACCTGCTTGGCATCGTCGATCAGCTCACCCAGAGCGTTGGCCATGACGCGGGACTTGACCTTGGTACGTTTTTCGGTAGACTTGCTGCGGCCGCCGTAGAACTCGAAGTTCACACGGTCCTTGACCACGGCTTGATCGCCGCCGCGGGAGAGGGCCATCTCCAACGCCAGGGAGGCGTTCTTGAACAGCTGCTCGAAGCTGTCCTCGTCCCGGCCCACGCCGATGGACAGCGTGGCGGACACACCCTCGCCGGCCTGGACCTGACGGACCTTTTCCAGCACGTCGAACTTGCTTTCGGTGTAGCCGGTGTAGTCCTTCTCCTCGAAGAGGTAGAGGTAACGGTCGCGGTCGTAGCCCAGCAGCAGCCCGCCGGAGCCGGCGGCCCAGTTATTCAGCTGTTCCTCCAGCGCGGCCAGCAGCGCCGAGCGCTTATTCTCGGGGCAGGCCTTCATCAGCTCCTCATAGTTATCCACCATGAGGATGGCCATAAGGGGCTTGGTCAGCTCCAGGGTCTGGCGCATCTGCTCAGCCTCAGTGATGTCCATCCAGTAGGTGGTGGCCAGGGTGGGCTGGTCGCCGCCCTCCGGCTCCGGGCGGCTCAGGGCGCCGAAGACGCGGTAGATACGGTCGTTCCAGCGGAACTGCTCGGGATATTCACGCTTGCCGTCCAGCAGCCAGCGGTAGGTGAAGTCGGGGATAACGGCATCTACCGCCGTTTCAAAGATCTTATCCTTCAGGCCGGTCAGATCCGTGAACATATCGTTGCACCACAGGATCTCGCCGGTGGCTACATCGAACACCAGCATGGGCAGCGGCGCGTAGAGCATATTGCTGGACCGGGCGGTATCCATACCGCCGGAGACGCGGTCCATGTACTGGCGGACAGATGCCTGGGCCATCTTGTTGCGGCGGCGGCCCACCAGGATGACCAGAAGCGCCACCAGGCCCTCCGCCGCCGCCAGCAGCGGCTGGAAGGGCACCGTCACCGCCACAAAGGCGATGAGGCACAGACTGTACAGCGTCATATTGGTACGAAATCCGCGTATGATCTTCTTGCTCAAGGGAACGCGCCTCCTTCCCGCCGGGGATACTACTCCATACTGAGAGTAGTTTATTATAGCACGAAAGCCGGGCGGGGACAATACGCTTTTCGGGAAATCAGCGGGGAATTTTCCCGGCGGGGCGGCGAGTGTCAAATACCATCAAATGCCGTCGGCAAGTTGGGGGTGTACAAATGGGAAAAACTGTGGTATACTTTGTGAAAAGTGCTGAATACGGCACGTATTTTTTGGTTGTTTCGCGGTGCGTGGATGCCGCGGTCAATATAGCAAACGAGGGCGTTCCCCTCTATATCGAGTGCTGACGACGGGCGACAGACTGTTCCCTCCCCCTGCGATGCAGGGCAGGCGGGCGGGGCAGAACGCCTTTGTTTCCGTGCGGTCATTTTTACCCGCCGCGACGCGCTCTATCTTATCTGAAAAGGAGCATTTATTCTTTTATGGCAGAAAAATTCAAGATCATTCCCCTTGGCGGTCTGAACGAGATCGGCAAGAACATGACCGTCTATGAGTACGGCGGCGACATCATCGTGGTGGACTGCGGCATGGCCTTCCCCGGCGACGATATGTACGGCATCGACTGCGTCATTCCCGACGTCAGCTATCTGGTGAAAAACCGCAGCCGGCTGCGGGGTCTGTTCATCACCCACGGGCACGAGGACCACATCGGGGCCATCCCTTATGTGCTCAAGCAGATCAATATGCCCATCTACTGCACGCGGTTCACCGCGGGGCTGATCAAGCTGAAGCTGCAGGAGCACGGGCTGGCCAGCTCTACGAAGCTGATCACCGTGGAGCCGGGTCAGACGGTGCGGGCAGGCAAGTTCCAGGTGGAGTTCATCCACGTGAACCACTCCATCGCCGACTCGGTGGCCTTCGCCATCCACACGCGGATGGGCGCGGTCGTACACACCGGCGACTTCAAGATCGACTCCACGCCCATCGACGGGGAGGTCATCGACCTGGCGCGCTTCGGTGAGCTGGGCAAGCAGGGCGTGCTGGCGCTGCTGGCGGACTCCACCAATGTGGAGCGCCCGGGCTATACCATGAGTGAGCGCGCCGTGGGTGCCACGTTCAAGCGGCAGTTCACCGGGTGCGACAAGCGGATCATCGTGACCACCTTCGCCAGCAACGTGCACCGCATCCAGCAGGTGCTGGACGCCGCGGCGGCCTGCGGACGGAAGGTGGCCGTTACCGGCCGGAGCATGGAGAACATCATGAAGGTCTCCACGGAGCTGGGGTACATGAAGGTGCCCAAAAACACGCTGATGGACATCAACCGCATCAAGGGACTGCCCCTGAACCAGCAGGTCATCGTGACCACCGGCTCCCAGGGTGAGGAAATGAGCGCCCTGTACCGCATGGCGTTCTCCACCCACAAGCAGGTGGACATCGGCCCCGGCGACAAGGTCATCATCTCCGCCAGCGCCATACCCGGCAACGAAGTGACGGTGGGGCGGGTCATCAATGAGCTGTTCCGCAAGGGCGCGGACGTGGTGTATGACAAGGCGGATATGCTGCACGTGTCCGGCCACGCCTGTCAGGAGGAGCTGAAAATCATCCACGCGCTGACGAAGCCCAGGTTCTTTATCCCCCTGCACGGCGAGCAGCGGATGCTGCAGATCCACAAGCGTGTGGCGGAGAGCATGGGCATGGCTCCCACCAGCATCGTGGTGGCCGACAACGGCAGCGTCATCGAGCTGACCACCAAGCACATCAAGTGCGAGACCACCGTACCCGCCGGCGAGGTGTTCGTGGACGGCGGCGGCGTGGGCGAAGTGGGTGCCGTGGTGCTGAACGACCGGAAGCTGCTGGCGGAGGACGGCATGGTGGTCATCGTGCTGCCCATGTCCAGCCACGACCACCAGCTGCTGTGCCCGCCGGAGATCGTCACCCGAGGCTTCGTGTACGTGAAGGAGTCCGAGGAGCTACTGGAGGATATGCGCCGGGTGGCCACGGAGGCGGTGGATGGAATGTCCGCCAAGAAGCGCCGGGACGAGGGCGACGTATGCCGCACTGTGCGCTCCGCCGTGAGCAGCTATCTCTATAAGCACACCAAGCGCAGCCCCATGATCATCCCCATGGTGACAAAGCTGTAAGAAAACAAGGGCCGCCCAAAAGGGCGGCCCTTGTTTTGTATTCCTCTATGAACAGATCCCCGCACGGGGAGCTCTCATAGCGCTGGATTTAACGCGCTGCGCGCAGGTCGAGGCAGCGAGTTCAAGCCTGCCCGCGGCATTCCAAAAAGAAAACACCATCCTGACGGATGGTGTTTCTTTTTGTGATTGTCCACAGGTTTTGTTGTCTGCACTCCCGCCCACCGCAAGGAAGGGGGAGTGTGAGGGGGGAACCTTTGACGGGTTCCCCCACTCGCGTTCAATCACCCGCCCGCAGGCGACCACTTTTGCGTAGCAAAAGTGGTCGCTCCAAAAAAGAAAGACACCCATGTGGGTGTCTTTCTTTTTTGGAGCGGGCGACGAGGCTCGACTCGCTACCGGCATCCCACGAATGGCAGAGCCATTCGCAGGAGCCCTGCCGGACCTCTTGATTTAACGCGCTGCGCGCAGGTCGAGGCAGCAAGTTCAAGCCTGCCCGCGGCATTCCAAAAAGAAAACACCATCCTGACGGATGGTGTTTCTTTTTGGAGCGGGCGACGAGGCTCGACTCGCTACCGGCATCCCACGAATGGCAGAGCCATTCGCAGGAGCCCTGCCGGACCTCTTGACTTAACGCGCTGCGCGCAGGTCGAGGCAGCAAGTTCAAGCCTGCCCGCGGCATTCCAAAAAGAAAACACCATCCTGACGGATGGTGTTTTCTTTTTGTGACTGCCCACAGGTTTTGCTGTCAGCGAATCAGCGCTTTTTGTCTTGTTTCTTCGGTGACGTAGTCGCTCCTTCCAGCAAATCTGTCACAATCTGATTGAGCTGTGCAGCGTTCTTGGCGGTAACAACAGGGACACCCGTGCGCTCCTCGACTGCCTTCCGTGCAATCCCAGCAGCTTCACCGCCCTCACGGGCGACAGCCAAATTCTCCGAAAATGTCCCCGGAGATTTCTGCTTGGATATTTCTGTGGTGGTCGCCTCCGCCAGCATATTCAGTACCAACTCCAGCGTGGTCATGTTGTCGCGGAGGTTTTCTTTCTTCAAGCCCTTGAGATTTTTATATTGCCGCGTAGACATTCCTGACCATGCACGGGAGATCTCATCGGTAAGTATTGCGTACTCCACGCCCTTCTGTACACCGTGGGCATCCCATTCATCCGTCAGTTCCTTTCGGACTTGGATGGCTTGTAGCCGCTGGTTGATCCACTCGCGGGTATAGCCTTTTTTGAGATAGGTCTCCAGCGCCCGTTCAATGGTCAACTCCGGGTCGATGGTTTCCTCAATGCGTTCTCTGCCTACCTGCGCCAGCCACAGCTTAAACGGCTCCGCTTTGGGCGAGGGAATAGACTGGACGATTCGGAGAATCTGCTCGGTGTCGGCTACGTCGGTCAGGCGCTTTTTGCCATCGGGAGCAGTCATTTTCAACTGTACGATTTTTTCGTACAGTTCGACTGCGCCCTCAGATTTAAGTTTCCTCTTGAGGTCGCTCCAATAACGGCGAGGATTATCTGTGCCGCTCAACACCTCGCAGACGTCGACGATGGAAAAGTACCATTCTTCTTTTTCCTCGTCCCACGCAGTACGAATGCGTTTGTCCTCAAATAGTTGGATTTTATCATTTTGTGCCATCCTGTTCACCTCGTTTCTGTGATAACTCTTTCAGCAATCCCTGACATCCCGCAAGCACGTCCCTCCATGTGGCCTCAAAATCGTCGGTGTACCACGGGTCGGCTACATCGCTGGGATGGTCAGTGTAATCCAGTAACAGATGTATCTTGCCATCCGGGTCACCGCCGCAGATACGGTGCATATTCCGCAGGTTGGCGCTGTCCATGCCGATTAGCAGGTCAAATTCCTTGTAATCGCTTTTTGTGAGCTGCCGCGCCGCGTGACCGCCGCAGGTGATCCCGTGTTCGGCCAGCTTGCGCCGCGCCGGAGGATAGATGGGGTTACCGATCTCCTCGCGGCTGGTTGCAGCGGACTCTACATGAAATTGGGCCGCCAGCCCCGCTTTTTCTACTAAGTCCTTCATCACGAACTCAGCCATCGGGCTGCGGCAGATATTGCCGTGGCAAACGAATAGGATTTTCTTCATATCACGGTGTCTCCCAATTATTATCTTCGCTTTAAGTATAGCAAATGAACCCCTGTCCGTCGAGAGAAAATATATAAGAAAGGCTCCGTTTCTCGATAAAGTGTTCGAGAAGCGGAGTTACTTTGTATTCAATCTACTTCTGTAATCTTTCGATTTTTTCAATCCCGCTTTTCAGCCGCACCAGTATTTCATCATTGGATAATATCCTGACCGACTCGACCAACGCACGAATTTGGTATTCGTCCCACTTCATAATGGCAGTATCGGCCTGTATCAGAGTGTCTGCGGCCAGTTTCATGTGACTGGTCAATTCTGCATCTTCTGCCTGCTGTTGTTCCAGTTCGGCACGTTTGACCTTCAGCTCCGCTTGCTGGGCAAGGATTGTCTTGAACCGTTCACTATAGTCTTCACTATTGCCGGAGGCCGCAGCTACGAAGGCGGTATCGAACTCCCGTGCCAGAGCTTCTAATTCTCTGTCGATCTCCGCGATGGTAAGTTCTCCACTTCGGCTGGGGCGTATCACCACCTGTAGATTTTCCGTGACCCGCCGCACCAGTACGGGTTTCTCAGACATTACGCCGTTGATAACCCGCAGGATGGCCTGCTGGAGCTGCTGCTCATCCACGGCGGGCGAATCATGGCAGTATTTCTTGCCGTAGTCGAAGCGGCTGATGCAGCGCCAGACGATGTGCTTCTTTCCCCTGTTGACCCAGGTGCAGCGGCGGTACAGTGTGCCGCATTCACCGCAGATGACCCGATCTGACAGGGCATATTTCGGCGTGTAGCAGCTTCTGCCGCTGGGAGTGCTTTTCTGTGTATTGCCCTTCAGTGCGTTGCGCCGCGCCAACTCTGTCTGCACTGCGTCGTATGTCTTGCGGTCTATGATCGCTTCATGATTATTTTGTACCAGATACATAGGGCGCTGTCCTGTGTTTCGGATGGCCTTGTGGCTGATGCAGTCCTGCCGGAATGTCTTTTGCATCAGGACATCACCTACATATTTCTCATTGGAGAGGATGCCGCGCACCGCGGGGTGTGTCCATGTTGCACCGCCGCGGGCGTTTGGAATGTGGCGTTCCTCCAGGTCTTTGCGGATCATATTAAGGCTGTCGCCGCGGAGGTACTTCTGGTAGATCTCCCGGACAATCTCTGCCTGTTCTGGAATGATTCGCGGCTTACCATCCGGTCCTTTCTCATAGGCGTACAGATTGTGGTAATGGATGGTGGCTTCACCACGTTGCATGGCGTAGCGCTTGCCTGCTTGGATATTTCCAGAGATGGACTCGCTCTCCGCCTGGGCGAAGGCCCCCATCATGGTCAGCATCAGTTCTGTGGACTCATCCATGGAGTTGATGTTTTCTTTTTCAAAGTAGACCGCGATGCCCTGCGCCTTCAGCATTCGGACGTAGTTCAGGCAGTCCACCGTGTTGCGGGCGAAGCGGGAGACAGACTTGGTGAGGATCAGGTCGATCTTGCCCTGCTTACACCATTTCATCATCCTCATGAAGTCTGCCCGTTTCTTGGCCGAAGTACCGGTGATGCCCTCATCCGCAAAGATGTCGGCCATCGTCCACGACTTATTCTCCATGATCTTATCGGTGTAGTAGTTTTTCTGCGCCTCGTAGCTGTTGAGCTGATCCTCCTCTTTTGTGGATACCCGGCAGTAGGCCGCCACCCGAAGCTGCCGCTGCTCGGCAGTTCCGGTGTTCTTTGGCGCAGCGGGTATCACGATCACCTTTGGCTTGTTCTCTCCCACGTTTACTAACTCCTCTCGATGATCTGGCCGTTTTTCAGCAACAGGCTGGCCTGCCCCTTTTTGACATAGATCTGTGACACGGTACTTTTCAGCAATTCGGCATCGATCTCTGCCATTGGTACGGCGGTGATGAACAGATGCCGCAGTCGTTGGCTTTCGTACTCGCTGCTGCCGATGGCGTTATATTGCAGTCCTGCCAGCCGCAGGGCGAGCTCTTTAGCGTTGTTCTCATTCACCGGGCTGGTGGTGAGTGCTGCGGAAAATCGCCGCTCCATTTCAGCCTGCTCACCACGGTTGACTGTCTGTGGCTGTGGCTTGATCTGTTCCGGCGATGCCGCAAGGCTGTTCAGCAGGGACAGCACCTGCGATTCTACCGCCGCGCTGGGCCTGCCGTTGCACAGGCGGCGCAGGGACTTTTGCGCCTCGGTTATCTGCACCGTAGGCTTGCGCTCTGACCGGCGCCGGGCTACTTCCTGTAGCTGCTCTGCAGAAAGGATTGCCGGAAAGCGTTCTGTACCTGCGTAGCGGTTGTCCTCCAAAATACGAGCCACCATATTCTTGTTCCAGGGCTTGTCCGCGTCGTAGGGCGGGCCTTTTTCTTTCAGATGGTCGGTGATGTCGTTGAAGGATGCCCCGGTCAGATAGCGGGCATAGATGCCCTGCACAGCTTGGGCCTCCTGCGGATGAACGACTATTTCGCCCATGACCATTTTGTACCCGAAGGGCAGCTTCCTGTTGCCCATTACCGCACCGTCCTTTCTATGCTCTCCCGCAGCTCCAGCCCGTTTTTCAGGCGGAACCGCAGGCTGGTGTTGCTCTCGATAATGACCTTGTCAATAAGCTGACCGAACAGCTCCCCGTCAAAGTCGTGCAGCGTTTCAGGCCCTCTTTTGAGGATGGTGATAAGCTCCTGGGTGCAGGGGATGGTATCATCACCGTCCTGGTTGAGGATCCTGCTTTTGGCTTGCTTGACGGCGCGGAGCTGTTCGGTCAGCTTATTGCTCTTGGATATGAAAATGTCAGGATCAACGCAGCCGCTTTCTCTCAGAGTGGTCAGCAGTTGATTCTGACTGGTAAGTTCCGCTATTTGTCTGTTCAGTTCAATGACGTCCACACTCCAGAGGAATTTCCGTTCACGGATGGACCGGAGGTTGGCGATGAGGTCAGGCAGGATGCAGCTGCCTTGGTGCTTGAGGTTGTAATACAGGCGAAGGAATGCTTGCTGGATCTGGGTTTCGGGAATCTGTGTGATGGGACAGGCGGCCTCGTCGCCGTCATGGCGCATACAGAGCCAGTACCTTGCGGATGTTGACCGCTTTGATCTGCATGCAGCACCGCAACTGCATTGGATCCGGCCATGAAAAGGTGTCTTTTCTACTGATACTGTTTTTTCTCGGCTCTTGAACAATCTCTGCACACGTTCAAACCAATCCTGCGGGATAATCTCATCGTGGATTCCTATAACATAGTAACTGTTGTGCTCTCCACTATTCCGCATCCTCTTTCGGGGGAGGGTGTCCGTGGTATATTTTTTCTGCAGCTGCGCATCACCTATATAGCTCTCGTTCCGAAGGATATATTCTATCCGCCCACGCTGCCAGTGAATGTTCAGCACATTGCTCTGATTCAGCATCTTTGTGATCTCTGTGGTGTTTATCCCTCGCAGATACATTTCGTATATACTGCGAACCACCGCCGCGTACTCCTCATTGATAATAAGCGAACCGTTTACGAGGTCATAGCCCAAAGGAGCGCTGCAGGTATTGAACTCTCCGCGCTCCATCCGCTTTTGGTAGCTCCAGCGCATATTGCCGGAGATGGACTCGCTCTCTGCCTGCGCGAAGGCTGCATACAGGGCGGTCATCAGTTCGGAAGACATCCGCGCCGTATCGATGTTTTCTTTCTCGAAGAAGATAGTCGTTCCGTTGGCACGGAACTGTCGAATGGCTTCCAGACACTCCGACGTGTTGCGGGCGAAGCGAGAGATGGACTTGACCAGAATGCGGTCGATGAGTCCGTGTCCACTGTCAGCCAGCATCCGCTTGAAATCACCCCGCTTCTCCACAGAGGTGCCGGTGATGCCCTCGTCGGCATAGATGTCCACCAGCCGCCAATCATCATGCCCGGTGATGTACTGCGTGTAGTGGATGTTCTGGGCCGCGAAGGAGTTAAGTTGATCCTCCGAGGAGGAACTGACCCGGCAGTAGGCGGCCACCCGCAGTTTCTGGGCATCCCGCTCATGGATGGCGTCGATCCTGATGACCCGTCGCTCCTTGCCGTTTAGGGCAAGATTCCCATTGATCTTTTTCTCCTCCGTGGCTGTTCACCTCCTCCTTGTAGCAACACAACATACCACAGTCATCTCGTTAAAGCCACTGCTTTTTGCAAAGAAATTCAGAAAGAAATAAGGATCGTTGCGCCGGTTTGCGCCGCGATGCGCGCAGCGACCTGCTCCAGCTCTGCCTTGGGAAAACCGGCTCGTTTCAGCGCGGCCAAAAGGTTCAGGATGCCGCAAAAATCAACGTTCTTATCCTGCATAGTTTTCTCCTTATATCCGTTTTCTGATGGCACAAACGCGGGTGCTGCGGTAAGAGGTAATGGGGTATAGGTAGTAGGTATGTGAGGGGGAGGGAAAGTGCAGCAGCCGCATTTCTGCCATCAGGCAAAGGTCATGGCGGGGCCGCCCCGGTTTCCCGGAACGGCCCACGCCGTTTCTGTCGTTTGTCCAGTCCTATTCGACACTACTTCCCGGACTGTTGGGCGGTCAACTGGTCTGCGGCTGGCACCGCACATGGGAATCTCACCCCTCCGAGGATCTCTCCGAGCTGCACCGATTGCTTGTATCTGTCGCTATGCAGAAGTACCATTGTAGGCAGATGAGGTCATGGCGAGACAGCCTGCCGCGGCTGCTTTTGGATGAACGGGTATCGCTGGGCACCTTCCGATTTGGGACCTGCATTGACACGGGAAACTCCCGTGCAGGTGGTCATGGCGCGTTCTCCGTATCGCTGTCCTCTTTCTTACGGAGGCTCATCTGCTGATGTGATCCAGTTGCCGGATATAGCCGTATGGCGTTTTTCAAGGTACAACCACCGCTACCTGCGGCTTTGATGTAATTGTACCTTGGGCAATCTCACTGCAACAGAGACAAGATGGCAGGTTTCTTACCCTCTTTGTCAGGTTTCAAATGCCTGCCTCAAGTTCAGAAAGGAATGCTATCACGGTTTGAAGGAGGCGTTTCTTGTCAGTGCATTCTGTACCCAGCAAGAGATAGTCCAGTGAAATATCAAAACAGCTTGCCAGTTCCACTGCAAACTCAACAGAACCAGTTCTTTGGTTGCTTTCGATTTTCACGATGTACGTACCGGACACATTCAGTTTTTCTGCGAGTTGTTCCTGGGTAAATCCCCTTCTTATTCGCAGATGCCGAATTCTTGCCCCGTATGATTTGTGGTCAAAGTGCATTTTCTTACCTCCGTTTCATCAAAACTCCTAAAGATTTCTCAAATGGTGAAAATGGTGGGGCACGGCAATGAAATTGGTATCCGCATAATGAAAAGCGGACAAAAAGCCAAGGATGGCCGCAAAGGGCCATCCTTGGCTTTTTGTCCGCTTTGTTGTGTTGTCTGGTCGCATGGTTAGGCGGCCTCTCAAATATCTCCAGAGGCCAGTGCGCTCTTGGAATCTTGCCGCCTATACCAGCGTTCTCTACATTATTGTATCCTATGAGTATATTGCTCTTTATTAGTTCTCCATGCCTTCGGCAATATCGTTGCCAAAATCACAGGTGTAGTGCCATTCCACTACATCGCCGTCCTCAAGCGGGTGAGATTGTGAGTCCACATCGGGAATCGTTCCATTTACTGTAAAAAGCCACGCGGACAAAGGTCCTGCCGTAAATTCAGAAACGCTGCCAATCTGAGTAATATATGCACTATCTGCGTCCCACTCTCCATCAACTTCGATGTTCTTTTCCCTGCAGACACGTTTAAGCAGCGTGTACGCTGTATCATTTTCATATAGTTCCACGGATACAGCAGGAAGGATCTCTCCGCCTTTTGGTATGGCGTTTGCATCTCCTTCATAAACGTCCAGATGATTCAAAAGTGTGACACAAGAGATAGAAATGGTCACTGTGCCAACAGCAATAGGCTTGATGTCATCCGCAGGATCATATAGGTTCTTCTCTTTATCCTTCGTTTCCTGCTGAATGTTCGTATCATTGTCTTCCTGTAGCCTTCCTTTCTCCCCGCATCCCACATTGACAAACAACAACATCAGTACCATCAGGATAGTTAATAGCCTTTTCATTCTTTCTTTCCTTTCTTTTTTAATGACTCATTTATCCACCCATACCACTGCCGAGATCTTCTCCCAGGTCACAGGTATAACGCCACTCCACCACATCGCCGTCCTTCACCTGGTAACGGGAGCAGCCGTAGTTGGGATACCAGCCGTTGACGTTGTACATCCAGCCGGACAAACTGCCCACGTCGAACTCATAGAGGTTATTGATCCCCTCTACATAGGCACTGTTGTATACCGGAGTCCAGTTGGATTCCATGTGGATGGCATTGTCCCTGCAAACCCGCTGGAGGACATCGAATACGCTTTCGCCCTCGCTGACCTCTACCTTCGTGGCAGGAAAAACAATGCCGTCCGCCGGCACGAGAAACTTCTTGCTCTCCACGCACTTATCCATGTTGTCCAGGATCGTTTCGCAGGAGATGGAGAAGGTGCAGGTATGTGTTGTGGTGGTATCCACCGTCGTGTCCTGTGGCTCTACTGGAGCAGGTCTGCCCTCTGGTATGGGATCGGTCATGTACTGGTCCTTATCGCCGGTATTCTCCGGCTGCGTCTGCTCGCGGCCACAGGCCGCGCAGGACAGCAGCAGGAAAAGTGCCAAGAGCAGAGAAAGGATATGTTTGTACTTCGCTCTCATGTCACTGCTCCCTCTTGATGCGGCGGTAGCGGCGTACCATGGCGAACGCCAGTATGCCGGCCACAATGACCGCCAGCAAAATCGCGCCCAGCGGTGTTTCCGTCAGGGCGGCGCCTACCACCTCGAACACGCTGCTGCCTTTGCCGTCGGGGCCGAATGTGCCGTTCTCGGCGGCTTGGAGGTAGGTCAGGGCGGAGATGGTGGAATAATTCCCCATGACCGGGTTTTCATAGACCGGTAGGCGGCTCAGATCATCCAGCGGTGCCTCCACCTCGAAGCTGGAGAGAAAGCCCACGCCGTCTATATAAAAGGTCTTCATGGCGTCTGCCACGGTATTTCCGTTCTTCACGAAGCGTGGGTCGTCCAGAGAAATATCCAGCGCTTCCATCATCTTCAGCACGGTAAGGGTCGCCCCGCCGTCCGAATCTCCGGTCATGCCCGGAAAGCTGCCGTCCGAGAGCTGCACGGAGGAAAGGTAGTCCACGGCGCGGTCTATCGCCTTGGCAATATACTCCTTGTCGCGATATGGCGCTAACACAGTAATCGTTTTCGCAGTATAGATAGTATCATCACGCCAAGAAGTATTTGTATCTCCCTGCGCTATATTCACGCCATAAGAGTAATCAAAGCCTCCGTCAGGAGTTTGGTCTGCAAGGATACGTACTGCATAGCTGTCTACAAGCGTCCCTACATCAATGCCGCGAGAACGCCATACTTGTGCACTCACGGATTCGATGTCCCTTAAATAGCTGTTGAAATCGTATGTTGAAGTAGCCTCCAACTTGCCGGTATTTGCCAGCACCGCCAAATAATCCAGCCCATTGACATTTGCAGGATCCATGCCAAGATACTGCATGGCGCGTACTGCACCGGCTGAGTAGGTGGAGGAGGTGCGCCCCAAATAGTAGTCCCCACTGGCGCCCACCATGACCGTCATGATCTCCTGCAGCTTTTCCTTTTCCGCTTTTGTCAATTCCGCATTTGCGTTCTGCAAAGCCAGTATCTGTGAGGAATAGCCGGCAATCTCTCTGGCTGTGATCTCGCGTGCTTCTGTCAATAGATACTCGTAGTTGGCAATAACTCGTTCGACCATCCCGTCCGTCTTTTGTTTCAGGAGCTGCTTGTAATCCAGCTTCACATCTGTGTCGCTGCGGGGAGGAACGACGAGATCCTCTGTAGAGGTGTTCCGCGTCTGTGACGCCGTGTAAAACAGGGAAAAGCCTGAAAATGCGGCTTCATTTATGTATTTCCGCTCTATGACACATTTATCCGGATTATCCGGATCGTCAGGGTCATACATACTGCCCCATGACGACTTCACCCAGCCAAGAGGCTTATAGTAGGTGTTGTAGCCCCAATTTGCGTTCTCCCGGTAGAACCCCTGTCCGGGTGCAGGCGCACTGCTGGAATATTTCCCCTGATACCACCCCATCATACCATCCAGCACGGTGTGGCCGTTCTTTACAAATCGCCCGTCGTCAGGGGAGATGCCCAGCGCGGCCAGCATTTCCAGCACTGCCGCGTCCTCCTCTACGTCCTCTGCACCATACTTGAGGAAGCCGCCGCTGGGGAGCTGCTGCTCGGAGAGATAGTTCAGTGCCTTATCTATGGCCGCGGACACATCCTTGCGGCTCCGGTAAGGCGCCAGCGCCTGCGCGGACTTTGCTGTCAGCAGGATGTAGTCAAACCGATCCGGCTCAGCAGCCACGCCCTTCCGCTTCAATTCAGCGGGCCACTTAGAGGTATAGCGGAACTCACCGCTGCTCTGCTGCCGGGCAAGAGTCTCAGTCAAAAGCTGCTCCCGCAGGGCGTTGAACTCGTCGGTCTTGCCTGCGGCACCGGCGGCATCCAGATCCATCAGCATATCCAGCCGGTCCTCGTCTGCCTCCACCAGCTCCGGCTTCCGCAGGGCGTCCATGAGGTCGTGACCGGCGAAGTCGGTCACATCCAGTCCCATAGCTGCTACCGTGCGGATAGCGCCGGGGATGTAGGCCGTCTTGCCCCGCTTGACCGCAAGATCCAGCCAGTCGGCCAGCGCTTGCAGGTATTCGTCGTAAAAGCCGCCGGGGACAGTCGCGCCGGAGGTCCACAGGGCATAGACCGCCTTGGTGTTCTCCTCCTGCGTAGCGGTGGCAAGGTAGTCCTTGCTCTCGGTGACGCGCTGGATGACCAGCTGCGTTACTGTCTGATATGCCTGCTCCGCCTCATCTGTCCAGCCGTCCACGGGGGTGGCCTGTACTACGATGGGCAAAAGCATCACCAGCGCCAGCAGTGTGGTGAGTAATCTTGTGATATGCTTTCTCATTTGCTCTCCCTCCTGCGGCGAACGACCACTGTTGCGGCCACCATGATGACCACCGCGCCGCCGATGATGAGGAACAGGGTTCTCTGTGCCGCGTCCATCTGCGCCTTCACAGCAAGCACGGCGTCCCAGTTTTCTACCAATTCCTTATCATGGTCGGACAGTGCCTTGTACCGCTTTACCAGCCTGTCCACGGTGGGCTTCTCACCCAGTCCCGGGTCGGTCATGGGGACGATCTGGCTTTCTATATCCGCATTGATGCTCTCTATCTCCGCGTACAGCGCGTCTATGTCGCTCTTGGCCTGCGTCAGCTTGGTCATGTAGGTGTCGTAGCCGTCGAAGTCACGGCTCATTTTCAGCTTATTCAGCAGGGCTGTCACCTCGGCATCGTTCTCCGTGGTCAGCTTTTGGGGCAGGGCGTCCGCCTGCTGTTGGTCTGCTTCGGTGAACTCATAGCTCCCCGCAAAGGACACCTCGCTCTCCTCCGGCGTCAGTATCTTGGCGGACACGCTGCCGGGACGGAAGTCGTACAGGATGCTCATGCCCTGTGCCTGCCGCCACACGGCCACCAGCGCCAGCAGCGCCTGATCTGTGGCGATGCTGTTGCTCTCGCCGGGAATGGCGGAGGGGTTGCCGGGGTCGGACTCGTAGGAGTGGGCAAAGCCGCCGTCCTCCTGCTGGTAGTAGAACAGGGCGTCCAGCAGATTGATGCCGTTCTTGATGAACCGCGAATCGTTCTGCGGATCAACGCCGATGGAGCACAGCGACACGATGATCTGCGACACGGACTCGGAGTTCCGCGTGCCCCAGCTGCGGAAGTCGCCTGTGTCCAGCTGCAATTTGGACAGGCAGTCCAGCGCCTTGTCCACAGGGTCTTTCACGTTGAAGGTAGAATTTCGGTAGTACGGCGCAAGTGCCTGTATCGCCATGGCGGTGATGTCCGGATCGGCGGTGCTGCCCTGCGCAAAGCGCAGGTTGAACCCGTCATCAGGAAGCTGGAAGGACAGTATCTTCTTGATCATCTCCGTGCGGGTGTAAGATGAGCCTGCGGGGATGTTGTACTTCATGCTGTCCAGTGTGATAAGCCCCCACAGCCAGCCGTTCAAGCCCTGTGCGCCGATATCTATGGTCTTGCCGCGGTCATATACACCGTCCGCGATGAGGTTGATGTCGCTGCCGTCCGCGTCCTTGCCGAAATGGGTGGGGTCGCCGCCGCAGGCCAGCACAGCGAGAGAGATACGATGCCACTCGGTGGCCTTCACCCGATCCAGCTTGTCCGGCTCACGGTACTTCTGCTCCACATAGGCCTGCAGCGCTGCGAGGTAGGTGTCATAGTCATCCTCCACACCGCAGCGGCTCAAGCCGATGGGCAGCCAGTCCGTGGCGGAGCTGCCGGCATAAGTCAGCTCGTCCCCGGAGAGGAGATAGTCGCCATCTTCCAAGCCCAGCGCAGAGCGCTTCTGCGCCAGAATGCCCTGAATGGCCTCGGAGATCTGCGCCACCGTGTACTTGCCCTGGGGCACGACCTGCCGCTGATTTTGCTTTTGTGCCGCTTCCGCCTGCTGCGCCGTCATGGGCGTAATGGTGATATTCACATCGGCGGTGAACGTGCCGTTTTTGAACTGCACGCAGCCAATGGTGCTGGACTCCTCCAGCGGTGTGACATCCCCCCAAGTGTCCTCAGTCCACTGGGCGTCCTTACCTACCTGTATCTCCACCGTGCCGGTGAAGAAATCGGGATGCTCCAGCGTCACGGACTGCACATAGTACAGCCCGTTGATGGAGATACCGCAGGAGGCTTCATCTTTGCCGTTTTTGCCCACCTTCAAAGCGACCCTCGCTATTTTCCCGTCGGGCAGGTCATGGCTTTCCTTGGCAGTAAGATACTGCACATCTCCGTTAGCTGCTCCCGCCGTTTCAAATACCCAATAGGGCAAGTGATTTCCCTCTGGGGCGTTGACGGTGATGCTGTATCCCGCCGCGTAAGCCGCGGGTATCATGCTGAATACCAGCACCAACGTCAGCAGAAACGCCGTCAGATTTTGCGTTTTTCTTCTCACAGAGGTATTCCTCCTGTTTCCGTTTATATAGCCGTATTCGCGTGGGCGGAAATTCCGCCCACGCGAATCGGCAGACTGCTCCCCTAAGAGCCGTCTATATCACTTATTTCTCGTCATGCTCGTCACGCTTGACCTTGTGGTAGCGGCGTACCGCGCCCACGATGATCAGCGCCGCAATGACGGCCACGATACTCCAGACGAGGATGGGATTCTCACGCACCACTGTGCCGATGATCTCCCACACGGAGTTGCCGCTGGCACCACCCTCGGTATCCTGTCCATCCGGCACATCATCCGGGGCATCGGAGGTCTGGGGATCGTTGGTGTTGTCGGTGTCCGGCTCGTCCGCGTTCTCGGACAGGCTGTCCATGCTCACCTGCTGGGAATCCAGCCACACAGGGAAGGTCATGGACGTACCGCTGGCCTCCCACTTGCTGTACAGACGGTCTGCCAGTGCCGCAAGGCTGCTGGCGTACTGGCCGTAGATACTCTCGTAGGTGCCGCTGGCCATGCCGCCGCCACCGGTCAGCCACGCGCTGAACACCTCCTCGCTGCCGGAGTCGATGTACTTCTGCAGCGCCTTGGCAATGGTGTCGCCGTCCTTGCCGTCCACGCCGGTGTGCTCGTTGAGGCTGGCCAGCAGCAGAGCCGCCAGATCCTTGGCCTCATCGGTCTTCTTACCCACGGCCGCGGTGGCCATGTTGTCCAGACTGTTGGTCAGCAGAGCGCGGACCACGTTGGGATTTTCTTCCAGCCACTTCTGGAAGGACTTGTTCCCGCCGTTGGAGCCCCACTCGGCGTAGGCGCCCAGCACAAGGCCCTTGATGTCGTACTCCACATCCATATTCAGGCCGTCCTGCAGGCCCTCGTCGTCCTTATCGCCGGTGCCGGTACCGTCGCCGCTGCCGCCGTAGTAGTAACCACCACCGCCACTGGGGGTAGCGGAGCCGAAGGTAGCCGTAACGAGGACGTTGCCCTCATTGGGCATGGTAAATGTGGCCGGGTTGGAGATAGACTTCGCCGCGGTGCCCACAGGGAGCTGAACGGTCATGGACTTCAAGGCGTAGGTGTTATCCATGGGCGTAGCCGTAACGGTCACACTCATACCCTTGGGCCCGTACACGGCATTTTCCTGATTCTCGCTACTGTGGCTATTGGCTTCTAGGCTGACCGTGCCGCCAGTGCCGTACTGCACCAGTGCGCGGTAGACGCTGAACTCCGTGTTCGGGTCTTCGATGGGCTTGGGATACGCTCTACCCGGACCTGCAGGCATCTGATTTTGGCCACGCCGGGTATCCTGCGTCCAGTAGTTGGCGTGCGCGGCGGTGCCGCCGTCCACGCCCCAAGCGACCTTGCCGCTGGCGAAGTCAGCCAGCGTAGCGTATTCGCCTGCGCTGCTAACCGCTGTAGCACTGCTGGCGAGGTAGTAGCTGTTGGTCACTTCGTTTTTGTCACCATAAGTTCCGAATTTTATGTTACTTACCAAAGGGACTTGAGTATCCACATTGTAAGTAAAAGAGTTTTTGATATACCACCGCACCGAACCTGCAATTCCGTATGCCGCAGCGTTGCCAGCTGTTGCTGAGATTTTGCCGGTGTTGTAACATTTCTCAATACGCATAGCGTGCCGGGCTATGCCCGCCGCTATACCGCCATTTACAGTACCCGTATTGCCGCACTGCGTTATATCCGCGGCCGCACCGGTAATTCCGTTTGCCTGTCCTCCAGAGCTGTTGACAGTTCCCGCGTTGATACAAGCGATAAAACTGCCACCCATCGCGGCAATACCGTTCGCTCTCTCGCCGCCACTTATACTTCCTACATTAGAGCAATTTGTAAATTTTGCAGATGCGCTCTTATTACAGCCGGTCATACCGCCTGCGTATAGGCGGCCTGTTACGGCTGCGCTGTTGCTGCACTCCAAGAACGTGAAGTCCGACTCTGTAAAGCCTTTACCCGTCAAACCGCCGGCATATCTGCCCGATACAGAACCGCCTGTGTTGCTACAGGCAGTCATACTTGCGTATCCACCGCCAAGGATACCACCAGTTCCGCCTATTCCATCGCCGCTGATCGCCATGTTGACGATATGAACATCGCTCAACAGAAGGGAGCCGTTTCCAGCAAGTCCACCACACCACGAAGTAGCACCGGTGCAAATCACCGATCCATCTTGCAGAGTCAACGATTGGACAGCGATCTCTCCAACAGCGCCAAACAAACCGGCATACTGTGTGGAAGTATTAACGTTCAGGCCACTGATGCTCTTGCCGCCGCCGTCCAGACTGCCGCTGAAGGGATGGCCGGTATCGACACCGATAGGCGTCCACGGCTCGTTGTTCAGATCGATGTTATTGGTCAGCCTGAACCATTTGCCGCTGTAGCTGAATCCATTTTCATTGACCTGCGTTTGCAGGGCGGTCAGCTTGCCAACATCGAGAATCTCATAGGGAGCAGCTTCCGTGCCGCTGCCCGCCCATATCGGAGACCACACGGCATAGAGCGTCAACGTTTCATCTTTCTTTACGCTTACGGAGGCAGGGGTAATGCTGCCGTCGTTTTTCAGCTTGAACGCAACCTCACCGCCGGCCGTCTTGCTCCAGCCGAGGAATGTGCCGTTCTCGTGCTTGAAGCCCAACTCCGTATCGGACTTAATGGTGAAGCTTCCGTCGGTATCGCCTTCGACCCGCTGCTGCTCCGTTACAGCCGCTCCTTCGCCGCCGTTGGGGTCATAGACAAGGGTGATCACGCCCTTCACGCCGGGTTCAAAGCTGCCGTCCCAGCGCGTGATATGCACGGGGTTATTGGGCGCCTCCTGTTTGTTGATCCACTCCAGTGCACCGGAAATATTTTTGCAGGCTCCATTCAGCACATCCACCAGCTCAACATTGCCGACTTTATAGGCCTTTTTCCCATCGACTTCGGTTATTGTGATACTTTGAGACTTGTCGGCGTCAGTGATACCAGCACTGTCCTTGACGTAGATACCGGTTTTCCCGGCAATATCAGCATAGTAGCTGTTGACCACCGTGCCGCCGCTGATGTTGTAGGTCTTCCCCGCTGCGCCGGTCACCGTGCCGAGGTTGTAGCTGTTGGAGACAGCGGTAGTTCCCACACCTCCAATGGATACGCCAGTTTCAGCCCATGTTGGGCCGGAGACTTTGCCAAAGTTGGCAGAATTGAGAACCGGTGCTCCGGTGGCAACACCTGCCACTCTGGAGTTGGCACTTTTGCCTTTCACGGTCTTCAATTCAATATCGCCTTCGTTCCAGCATTGAGTAACAGACTCCGCCTCATTTGCAATACCAGCAGCATGGCCACCAGTCGATTCGTATGTACTGCTGATTTCGCCTGTGTTGCGGCAGTTTTTGATTTTACCATTCTCGCTGCCGCCGACGATACCAGCCGTGTAACAGCACTTGTCAGTGGTCACACTCGCCCTGTTGACGCACATTTTGACCGTGCCGCCGGCAAGATATGCCACGACACCGGCGGCATGACCAATGCCGTTGCTACCAGTACTATCAGCTTTCACGCTGCCATCCACGGTCAGGTTCTTCACCGTACCGGTAACATAGCCGAAGAAACCCACATAGCTTTGGCCTATGGTATCCAGTGTCAGCGTGACCGTGTGGCCTTTACCGTCAAAGGTCCCCGCAAATGCCGTAGGGGTATAGCCATCGGAATAGCCGATGGCTATCCACTCATAGCCGGAAACATCGACGTCATTAGCCAAATAGATGGTCTTGCCACTGAAATTCACAGAATTGACCAGTGTGCCATCCGCCCTCTTTGCCGTGCCGTTCACCAGCGCGGCAAAGCCGAACAACTGCGCCGTGGTTTTAAGTGTATACTCTGAAACGTTTTCTTGTCCTATGTACCAACTGATATCCTCGTTCGTTTTTGCGCTGATAGTATAGTAGAACGTGTTGTTAGGCATCCCCCAAGTATATTTATTGATTCCCGTGCATGGATCCTTGGGCGAATATGTAACAGTATAGTTATCATCTATGCCGCCACTGTCGATCGTGATCTCTTCTGCCTCCGCAACGTACACCCTTTGCGTATCCCCATCAAGCAGTGCATTTGTTCCGTTCGCCTGCATGATAACGGACAGTCCTTCCGATCCGGAACGTTTGACCAGCTCCACCTCATAAAGGTAATAGAGGGATACATACGATTCTATAACAGGCATCCCGTTCTCCTGTGCCCAATGCGGTTTGGGCGCAGTGTTCTTAAACTGCTCGTTTTCGCCGAGCAGTTCCCACGCTACCCGTCCGATGCTGAATTCCTGCTCCGTGCGGGCGCCGTTATCGTTCGCCGCACCTCTGGTGGACTTTGCTGCCAGGTAGAAGCATTTTGTATATGCACCATCGCCTACCGGCTTTACATCTTCCGCACTATAGCAATAGCCGTCAGAAACTGAGTCCGTGGTTTCAGCCTTACCCACAAGGCCGCCGCGTACAGCATTTTCTCCGGCAGCTTCCACGCTTCCAATGAATACGCACGTTTCCACTGTACCGGCTTTCAGCCAGCCTACGATACCTCCGACGTGGGCATCCTTCGCCTCGGAGGAGACCGAACCAGCCACCGTCAAATTCTGCACCTTACCGCCGTCCACTACGCCGAACAAACCGGCATTGGGACCGGCTGCATTGACTTCCGCGCCAGAAACCGCATAATACTTGTAGTTATTATCGCTAATTTCTATGCAGCCATCAAACGTTCCCTTGAATGGATGCTCCGCCGTACCGATGGGTGTCCACTCGCCGGGCAGCACAATATCCGCCCCCAGCATGATCGTCTTCCCCGCGAAGTCGGTCCCCGCATTGACCATACCGGCAAACGTCCGCAGCTGCTTCGCACTCATGATCGTCATCTTGTCTGCGTTTGTATCATACCATGAATCATCCGCATTAAGCTTGTCCGCCGTACCGTAGTACAGCTTGACAAAGCGCTGACCGTCAGGAAGCGTATAAACGCATGTTCTGCTCGCGTTTGTTAGGTGCGGTGTCGCGTTCTCACCATCGAACACGACCTCTTCCGCGGGATCACTGATGATGTAAACAGTCTCTCCTGTGTAGCTGTCTGCCAATTTCAGGGTAACCGTATTATCCGTAACGGCCGCACTTGTCGTGCCACTGTCGCCGATCGTCACTATCGTATCATCCGCGCCGTCATAGCTTGTCACGTTGACCAGTTTTCCCTCGATCAGCATAACAGGGTAGTCACACCCCTCCCGTGTCACCCACGGGAACCAACTGTCAGCCAGCGCATCGTTAAGCTTTTCCGCCACCACAGCGGCGAAGTTCTCGGAAACCAGCTCACCACCTAATTTGGCGCTTTCACCCTTATTGACATAGGAGTTCTTTGGTTTGTTATACTGATTCCCTGCTACATCAACACTGCCTTCTCCGGTATTGCAAAACCAGCAGTTTTCTACTCCGCTGGAAGCATTTGCTACACCACAGAGTGTCTTCCCTTCAATATTCTCAAACTTCCCATAGAAGCCACAGTTTTGAATCGTCTTGCGGCTCGTACCCGCAATGCCTCCGACATTGGGACCTGCCACGCTGGACGCATCCACAATACCAGTCACGATCACATTGCGGATGGTTCCATCGTTATAGCCGAACAAGCCGCAGAATGTCGTACCATCCTTTACACTGACAACATGACCTTCGCCATCAAATGTGCCTTTAAACGATTTAAATTCCGTTCCAATCGGCGCTGTCCATGTCTTGGAAATTTCAATGTCGCTGCCCAGCCTGATCGTTTTCCCCGCAAAGTCTGTTCCCCCATTGACCAACTGTGCCAGGTAGGTCAGTTGTCCTGCGGTGGTAAGGACAAACTCATTCACGTTTGGATCGTACCACTTTATGCTCTGGAGTTCCTCTGCACTGGCATAGTAAATGGTCGCGACTTTATTTGCACCCAAAACAAGTGGTTCATTACTGATTTTTGTCCAGTTTCCATTTTCGCCCACACGGTAGTAAACATCCGTGCCGGTCAATACAACGGACTCATCGCCTGTTACCACTGCACCCTCTTTACTGCCATTGACCTGTACGGCAGCTGTTGTATCGTCAAACAACGGCTGCAATACCACCAGTTTCTCACTTTCCTGCAAAAACTCCGGGTGCTTCTCGCCGGGCTTCCACATATCGGAGCCAGCAGCATTCATCTGCAGGACCGCCTTAAAGCTGTTGAGGTCTTTTATATAGTCGCCTTTAGCCACATCCTCCGACACGTTTTGATAGCAGTTTGCAGCGGAACCACCGCACGCGCCCAGAGGAGAGGCACTCTTTATATCCGTACAGAAATACCAGCACTTAGCAGCTTTACCTTTACCTACTACACCTCCATTGTCTTTGGTGCAGTCCTTCGGGGTTTCTGATACGTTCTGTTTTGCCGAAACTGTGCCGTAAAAGCCGCAGTTCTGCACTTTGCCGCCGTCATTTATGCCTACAATACCGCCAATGTAACTCACATTCACGCTCTTTTCGTTCCCGATCGTTACACTGCCCGTAACAATAAGATTCTGTACCGTGCCATCTTCGACACAACCGAACAGGCCCTGATACAATTTGCCCTTTTTAGCGGAGGAATAACTGTCAGTGATGTTAATATACAGCCCACTGATGGTATGGCCGTTGCCGTCAAACGTGCCAGCGAACACAACACTATCGCTAATACCAATAGGTGTCCAAGCTTTGTTATTAAGGTCAATATTATTTGTCAATGTGATGAATGTGTCTTCGGAGTCTATTTTCTCGCTATTCACCTGCTGCGCCAGATACGCCAGCTCCGCGCCGTTGCTGATTTGGTAGGGATTATCCTTCGAGCCATCGCCACCAGCAAACTTTTTCGCAGTCGTGCCGTCCCACACATCCGTGCCATTCTCATCATTCAGCAGAGCGATCTCGTCATCGCCGTTATTCTCGTCCTCGGTGGGCTGCTCGTCCTTGTTCTCCTCGTCCTTGTTCTCCCCATCGGGGGCCTCGTCCTTCTTATCCTCATCGGGCTTGTTGGCGTCGTCGCCCTCACCCTCGCCGGGGTTCTTGTCCTCATCACCGGGGTTGGTAGGCTGTTCGTCCTTGCCGTCCTCGGTGTTCTTGTCCTCATTGTTCTCGCTGTCCTCGCCGGGGGCGGGATCAGCCGGGTTCGCGTTGCCCTCGATGATGGCCGTACCGCTGCCGCCCACCACCTCCGTGGCAAAGGCCGCGGGGGTCACCAGCGTCAGCGTGAGCACCAGGCTCATCAGCAGGCTCACAATGCGCCGGGACACGTTGCTTGTCCGTTTCTTCATGTAATTTGCTCCTCTCATTGTTGAACGTATCTATGTAAAAACTATTTAGTTACCGCTCTTTGGCATCACCACATACAGCTTGCCGGTCTCCGGGTCTTCGTACACCGTGCCCTTCTGCTCGAAGCTGCTGGAGGACTGGATGTCCTGCTCCATCTCTTCCGCATTGTCCAGCTCCTGCATCTGCTCCCGCTGGAGGATCTCTACGCGGGTCTTGCTCAGGTCCACGTTCCAGTTCAGTATGACCGCCGCCATCAGCCCGCAGGCGAACACCAGCATCACGTCCGACAGGTTCGCCAGCCCGGACATGGCGTCCACCTCCTCCGTCACCCGGCGGCGGGAGGAAAACTTACCCTTCAACATCTGCCGTGACCTCCTCCAAAACTGCCTCCATCAGCGTCTCCAGCGACACCATGTCGTCGTTGTACCACCGCTTGCGGATGTGGGAGATGACGCTGGCCACCGCCGCCGCGATCACGCCGGCGATGGTGGTGTCGAATGCCACGTTCATGGACTCCGACAGCGTCACCGTGTCGCCCTGTCCCAGCGCCACGATGCCGGGGCCCAGGGGTATCAGCGTGCCCAGCAGGCCGAACATGGGGCCCAGCTTGGCGATCATGTCCGTGATGGAGGTGGTGCGGGCGTTCCGCGCCTCCTCCGTGGCCAGCAGGCGTTCCGCCAGCGCCGTCAGGGTGTCCTTGGGCAGCCCCCGGCTCTCCGCCAGCTCCAGCAGGGCCTTCTTCTGCCGCCGCAGCAGGCCGCTGTTTTCGATCAGCTCCGCGAGGCCGTCCGCGCCTGCGGTATGTACGTCACGCAGCAGCTGCGGTACGTCGCACTTATGCTTGCGGCGCTCCGCGATGTACTCAACCACGATGTCGCCGATCTGCCAGACCGCCCCGGCCATCAGAATTATCAGTATAATGAGGCAGGGGATCATCAGCGCCTGGGCGATGGTATGCAGTATTTCACTCAAAGAGATCATGTGTGTTTGCTCCTATTCCTGTTTCTCGCCCCGCAGATGGGGCGTATTTTTCCCGTTACCTGCCCCGCAGGGGCGGGTAACATATTTGCTTTTGTATGTGGTTTTGGTCTTGCCGTTCAACAAAGAGAGGAGGTGGGAGGGGCGGCTTTTCCCCTCCCACCCTTATGGAAAGCTGATGACCTCCGTTCAGGTCATCTCGGCTTGACAAGGGTAACTCAGCAGGACACCTCCTGCTCTGCGGCCTTTGCCGCTTTCTCAATTTCGCGCTGGCGGGCAGCGGCATCACGAGCCTCTTTCTTTTCCTGCTCCAGCCGCTTTTTCTCTTTCAGCCGTGATTGCTGCGCCGCATGGCTGGCTGCGGCCTTGGCGCGTTTCGCCTTCTTCTTGCGCTCGGATTCCTCGTAGAACAGCGGCTCCTGCACGGTCTTTTCCCGCTTGTATCGTGCCGTGTCTTTCAACTTAGGTTCTTTCGTCGGTGGCCGCAGGTGTGCCATCTCCAATACCGCGTCCCAACTGCCGAAGCGCTCCTCGATAAACGTGCCGCCGTCTATCTCGCAGGGGCTGGGCGTGTGCCGCAGCAGCTCTGCACGGTTGCTGACGTATTGCGATAGTTCCGCCAGCGGTGTGTCCGCGTGTTTTTCGGCAAAGGCCGCGTCGCGGGCTTCCAGTTCAGCCACGGTTCGCTTGGCCACATTACGCTCGAACCAGCTTTTGTAGTCAAATCTCTCGCGTGGGTTTCTGTTGGACATGGACGTGATCCTCCTTCACAAAAAAATCGCCGGTTTTCCGCAGAAAACCAGCGGTGATCTGGCAGAAATGAAAATACGCTGACGATTATCGCCAGCGCGCACTCCCGCCTATGCCGTCAGGGAGAGATCGCCCGCTGTACAACACTGATCCTCCATCGTGCAATTCTTCTGCCCTAACGTCACGAAGGATTTTGTCCTTCTCGTACCTGAACCTACCTTCTCAGAGCGTTCGCTCCAATGGCTGCTATTCGCCACACGGCATTTCTGCCGCTTTGGTCCATTCCTTACGTCAACAGCGCCGTCCGCAGGGGGTATCACCCCGTTCCTTCAAAACTGCCGCCTGACGGTAACGATGTACCGCCTTTACAGCGACAGCCACACGACTTCGCAAGACCTTTTATTCAGTTTTTGGTCACATCTGTTTTCGCAAAGTAACATACTTTGCGAAAGAGACTGCCAGCCGTTGTGGCGCAAGGCTTCCGAGGCACACAGGCAAAATATGTTGCATTTCGCAAGTCCATATTGACAAGTCGGAAAAGCTGGAATATACTGTTATACGGTCATTTTTGGACTGTTTTCGCAAAGTATGTTACTTTGCGAAAATTTTTTGCCACTTTCTGGATAGAAAAAAGACTCCTTTCAGCGTCCTTTTTTACGTTATTCCCTTGAGAAATCCTATTCCCTCTACGGCCCTGCGCTTGTAGTCCATGGACGAGTGAACGTACAGCCGCAGGGTGGTGCGGACATCGGCGTGGCCCAGCAGCTCACTGACGCTTTTCACGTCCACGCCGCGTTCCACGCAGCGTGTGGCGTAGCTGTGCCGCAGACAATGAAAATTGCGATACCGCACGCCGCAGCGCTCCAGCAGCGCCTTGTAGCGATACTGGCAGGTGCGCGGGTCGGGAACAAGCTCTCCGCCGGTCAGCAGGTAGCTGTCCGGCTTTTTAGCCTCCGGCTTCAGCATCCGCAGCATCTCTTTTGGAATGGGTATCCAGCGTTCGGAGGTCTCCGTTTTGGGCGGCTGCACCATCAGTTGCGTCCCGCCGTCCGTCTGCGCGATGCGCTCCACCGTCCGCTGGATGTGCAGCAGTCCCGCGCCAGCGTCCACATCCTGCCACTGCAGGCCACACAGCTCTCCCAGCCGCAAGCCTGTGTAGGCCGTCAGCAGCACGCCCAGCCCTGTCCTGTCCGGGCGGTGCAGGATGACCTGTCCCATCTGCTTCAGCTCCGGCTCGGTGAACACCTCCACGGCTTTCTGTTTTGTCTTGGGCAGTTCCACATCATCGCCGTACCCCACACCCGCGATGGCCACGATCCGTAATAGCAATCCGCCTACCTCCCGCACCAGCTTGGGCGAATAGTCCTCCTGTAACTGCTGGATGAAGTCGTTGACTTCCTCCGCCGTCAATTCCGCTGCCACGCGCTCTCCCAAACGCGGCAGGATATGACATCGGATATTGCGGCGGTAGCACGCCAGCGTGGAGGGCTTTACGCTCCCAACCATATCCTCTAAAAAGATGGTGGACAACCGCCCCACCGTGGCATCCCTGCGGACGTACTTTCTCCGTTCTCCCATTTTTTTAAGCACCTTTCCGTCCCCCCATAGGTGCCCTGACTTCATGCTTCATGCAAAAAGCGCCGGCAAATGCCGACGCTCCTCTCGTGTAAACGGGCGCGAAGCCCCCGTTCATGCAACTCGGTTTCAGGCGTGTGCATTGTGACGCTTACCGGCGTGACCTGACTTATCTCCTGCCTCAGAGGAGCCTCACAGTGACCTGTTCGCGGGGACTTTGACCCACATTCCAACTTTCACCGAAACGCCGCGGCGTTTCGGACCGGTAAGCCTATTCACTTTTTGGGGGCTACGGGTGCTATTATGATGAACACCCCGCCGTTTTGCAAGAGGGTATTTGTTTCGCGGAACGACACATTTCCGAGAGATATTTTGTGTGTTCCTGCGAAGCCTTATGAGGACTGCGTTCTTGTCTGCGTTGCATTACGAGTTCTCATGCTTTCGCCGCGAAAGTTGAACGTTTATGTGTTCCCATTCTCCGCCACCCACGTCCGTACATAGTCCACGAACAGACGGGTGGAGTTGGAAAGTGCCTTCTTGTCCTTGACACCGATGCCGATGGTACGGTAGAAATGCAGGGGCGCATGACAGACCTTGATGGGCGTAGGACTGTTCCGCACCATCAGCTCCGGCAGCAGGCTGATGCCCAGTCCCTCGGACACCATGGCCAAGATAGTCCTGTCCTCCCGTGCGATGTACTTCACGTTGGGGCGGATGCCCATCTCGTCGAAGGCCGCCATGATCTCGTAGTCGTCGCCCTCCTCCAGCTGGATGAACGGTTCCTCCGCTAAGGCAGACACAGGGAACGGGTCACGGTCGGCGTAGGGATGGTCACAGGGGACGATGACCTGCAATTCGTCCCGGTGCAGGGCGTAGGTCTGCAAGCGCTTCACCGACGGCAGGCGCAGAAAGCCACAGTCCACCGTGCCGTTGACGATCCAGCCCTCGATCTGATCGTAGAAGTCGCCGGTAACAACTTCAAACTCGATGTTAGGGTACACCTTCCCGAAGCTCTTGAGGATACGGGGCAGCCACTGGGCGGACACGCTGGAGAAGGTGGCGATCTTCACCAATCCGCTGTCCATGTCCTTCAGCCCCTCTACTGTCTGCATGAGAGAATGGTGGGCGGCGCACAGCTTTTCGATCTTGGGCAGTACCGCACGGCCGTCCGCCGTCAGCACCACGCCGCCGCGGTTGCGGCTCAACAGCTTCACGCCCAGCTCGTTCTCCAGCGAATTAATGGCGTGGCTGATGCCGGACTGGGTGAAGTTCATGGCCTCCGCCGCTTTGGAGAAGCTGCCGCAGGAGACCGTTTTCAGAAAGACCTGATATTTGGAAATACTCATAGCGCACCTCGTTTCGAGGAGCATTATACTATACAAGTCCTCATGTTTTCAAGAACAAAGATGCGCTTCACAAACACTATTCGACCTGCTATGATAAGGACATGGTTCAGCCAACCATACTTTTACTTTTCTTTTCCATGAGGAACACCACCTCAAAAGCAGCACCGGCAGCGTGTGGGTAACGCCGCCGGTGTTGTTTTATTCACTTTGCCACCGGTGCGTCCGGCCAGTAGATGACGTAGCACTCCTGCATCTCGCCCATATAGAAGAAGATGTTTTCGCCCATCTCGATGTGCTCGCCGAAGGTCAGATCAGGCACGAACAGCCGTCCGCTGGTGCGCTTGGGTCCCTTGATGGTAAAGCCCTCCGCTGTAGGGTGCTGCCGCAGCTCGTTGGCCGCTTCCTCCAGTCCGGGGAAGTGCAGCGTCCGTTCCAGCTCCGCCAGCTGTGTCGCGCCGTTGATATAGACCAGGTGATTTTCGTCCTTGAACCAGTTGATACGCATGGTACGTCCTCCTTGGTGGTGATGTGGGTAGTATAGCACAGTGTATGAAATTTGTCACGCGATCGAAAAGCGGCAGGTGCGCGGATTGCACACCTGCCGTTTTTTGGGTATTCTGTTTCGCGGACGGCATAACTTTTTCGTAAATCATCATCATTTACGGTGTTTGCGCCGCCGCGCCATGTCGTGCGGCGGCTTTTGCTGCGCCTGACGGGATTTCTGACGGCGCAAGATCTGCGTTTCCGCAGATGGGCAGGAAGCAGATACTCTGCACCGCCTGCTGCTTGTGGCTCAGAGAAACATGAACATAGGTTTGCAGCGTAATCCGCACATCGCTGTGCCCCAGCATTTCGCTGACGCTCTTGACGTCCACATACTGCTCGATGCAGCGTGTGGCGTAGGTATGCCGCAGGGCATGGAAATTCCGGTACGGCACGCCTGCCCGCTTCAAAAGCGACCTATATCGGTTCTGCATGGTACGCGGTTCCAGCGGTGCAGCAGTACCCGTCAACAAGCAGGTATCACCTGCGTGCTTGGATTTGTATGCGGCCAACAGGGACAGCATATCCGCTGGAAGCGGTATCCTGCGGCGGGAGGACTCGCTCTTAGGCGGCTGTACGACAAGCCGTGTATGCCCCTTTTCGTAGAGCCGTTGAACCTCCCGATCCACCCGCAGAAAGCCTGCGTGGAGGTCGATATCCGACCACCGCAGGGCGCAAAGCTCTCCCAGCCGTAGACCGCTGTTCAGCGTCAACAGAACACCAAGGCCGGTCAGATTCGGCTCGTCCATGATATGATGTGCCAGCTGCACGATCTCCGGCTCGGTGAATATCTCCACCTGCCGCTTCTTGTATACCGGCAGTTCTGCGTTCAGCCCCGTGCAGAAGCATCCGTGCTTGGACGCCTTCCGCAGAATGGCCCGCAGCAATACGCCAACGTCCCGTGTGCTTTTGGCCGATAGGCCCTGTTCCTGGAGCTTTCGGTAAAAATCCGCTACCCGTTGCTCCGTCAGTGTGTATAACGGCGCTGCTCCCAACTGCGGTTGGATATACTGCCGCACCACATACCGATACCGGCTGACAGTGGACTCCTTCAGCTTTCGCTCTCGCTCCGCGAAAAACAGATCCACGGCTTCCGGCAGCGTCATGTTATTGCTGGGCGTGATCTCGCGGGGCAGCTCCCGCAGACGCTGCCGCCGTTTTTCCCGACAGGCGCTGTAAGTGGCGGCATAGACGTAGCCGTACTGCGCCCGTCCCTCCGGTGTCCGACCGCGGATATAGCGGCCCTCCCAGCGGCCATCTCCGCGCTTATAGATGTTCTCCCCTCTGCGTGCCATTTCGTACTCCTCCTGACGCGATTTTTGACGGCGAACACCCTTTTTATCATCCATCATCGCGGAAAGGCTCGGCGGATATACCTCCCGTTTCGGTCTCCAGCGACTGTTTTCGCCCTGACACCGATGCCATACTTGACTTCCCGCCCCGCAAATGCTATCGTTTTACCATAGCCGGTGGCGAAAAATGCTTTCCTGAATGATGATGATTTACGAAGGATGCCGCTCCATCTGGCTGAGTCTATTATGCCCAGGAGGGACACAAAAATGCCACAGGTCAACGGGGATAACCTGCTGCATCAGCAGATCGTCAAGCGCACTATCGAATCCCTGCAAGCGCAGGACGAGGCTTTTGCGATAGAATACGAAACCGCCAGCGACGCCGACCTCATCGCCTATGTACGTCAGTGCGTCGATGTGTCCTATACGCCCGCACCCTGCGAGGTCGTGGGTGGTGCGTACATCGCCCAGCGCTTCGGTAACTGGTCTGCGGCGCTGAAGGCCGCAGAGCTGCCTTCACAGTACAAGCCGCCGCGGGAGCATCACTATCCCCGCTACGAGCAGGAGTACCAGCGGCAGGAGGTGCAGCTCTTGCAGGAACGAAAAGCGAAACGGCAGGCCAAGGCCGATCTCGTCGCTCAACGCAAGAACCGCGACAAGGCCCGCGCCGCTGCCAACGCCGCGAAAAGGAACAATGAAAAATGACGGGTGTATCCACCGATACACCCGTCATTTTTATGTTTCCGTTGTCACTTGGTGAGCAGGCCGCCCACCAACACAAAGTAGTCCGGCGCTTTGCCATCCCTGCCCCACAGCATGGGCAGGTGGAAGTAGTGCTGCAAACAGCCCTCCACATCGCCGCCCAGCGCCTCGATGGAGTAGCGCAGCAGCTCCGGTCTGCCGCAGGGATGTCCCTGTACCTTTTCGCACACCTCGCACTGGTCGCAGGTGCCCGCCAGCAGCATTTGGCTCCCCGGCGTTTCCCGCTCCCACCGCTGAAGCTCGTGCCGGTACAGACGCTTTTCCTGCTTCAGTGCCGCCACCGCCTCATCCAGCGGCTGCTCCGGCACATCCGCCTGTAAGATGCGGGCATACAGCCGCAGTCCCGTGTAGCTCCGCCAGATGGTCATGGGATCAAAGTCAAAGGGCGGACACGTCCAGCGGGTATTGTAGCTGCTGCACTGCTGGCAGAAGGGCAGGAACTTCTCCACATGGACAAAGTGCGTCACGAAATCCTCTGCACTTGTTTCCACCGTCATTTCACGGATATGGTATTGGAACAGCATCTCAGACACCTCCTTGGCTCGATGCCGACAGTATAGCACACGGCATGATCTTTGTCATCTCGCGTCATGGGCAGCGGAGATCTGTTTTGTGGTCAGTTCTGTCGGATGCAGCAGCACCAGCGACTTGTGCTGCCCCTCTGCGTAGGCCAACGCTCTATCCTCCGCACTGCTTGTGGCCGGTATGTCCGTATCGTAGACGCACAGCACCACATCGGCGAGGTCGATGATCTCCTTGTAGGCTTGGAGCTGCGCGCCCGGTGCGCTGACCTCGCACACGGCGGAAATGTAGGTGCATTTCTCCAACACATCAAAGTAACGCTCCCGCAAGTAAGGAGCCCACTTGGTAGCCTGCTCCTCATGGGGTGTATAGCACAGCAGCATCAGATCGTGGTCAGTCGTCCGCAGACCGTTGATGATCTCAGCGGCGTACAATCCCACGCCGCAGTCGCAGGCGGTCAGAAATTGCGACACGCCGCTCTGGCGCAGCACCATGATCTGCTGCGCCAATTCGATTTTCAATTTTCGGCAGCGGTCATCTTCTTCGTCAAAGCCCCACGGGAATCGTAGGGGATGCTGCCCCATGACCGCACAGCGTATCGGTTTGTCTATTTCCATCGTTCACCTTGTCTGCAACAATATGTCTTTGTCTTATTAGGAAAGCATTTGATTGTTTTAGATTATACTATTGTCACCATCTCGTGTCAAACGCTTTCTATTTCAGACAGAAAGTGGCGTGGAGAAACAGTATAATTTACCCATACCACGAAAGGCAAGGACATTCCGCATGAGTAAAACTGTTTCGTTCAAAAACAATGACCGCTTTATCCAAATCGGCATTGCCATCGTCACCCTCCGCAAGCTGCGTGGAATGTCGCAGGAAAAGCTGGCGGAGAAAGCTGGTATCAGCCGTTCACTTCTGAGCGTCATCGAAGCGCCCGGAACGGCACACAACTTCACGCTGGATGTGTTCTTCGATATTGCGGATGCACTGGAAGTTGATCCTGCCGATCTCATCAGCGCGTCTATGATCCCCGACAAGATGCTCAAAGGACGTGAAACACGGAATACTGCCGAATAAAAAATGAAGGGTGTATCGAGCGATACACCCTTCATCAATTTTTATTACGTTCTCCGTGCCAGTGTCTGCGTATGTAGGAGGGCATCCATCAGCATCCGCCCGTCCTCGCGGTCGCTCCACCAATATGGACGGAGGAACAACAGCGCATTCTCCAGCCAAACATAATCGTCCCTCGTCAGTGCATGGCTTTGGAGTCCTTCGCTGATCCGGGTATACGATTCTCTGACCTTTTCACTGGCGTGTTCCCGCACCAAATAGGCGTTAAGCAGGCCTGTGATCACAGATATTTCTTCCTCGGTGTAGAACATGACTTTCCTCCCTGTAGACAAACACACGAGTCAGAGTATAGCACACTTGCTCTACTTCTACAAGAAGTCTTGTCTCATTCTTTCTTCTGCCTTAGTACCTCCGATAGAGTGAGTCCTTCGGGGTGCGCCATGGTGACGCTACCCTTATGACAGCTTAAGAGCGCACTTCCCCCTTGGTGGGAGGTGCGCTCTTTCTCTGTTCACTTGACGCGGTACAGGTTGCTGGTCAGACTGCCGTTGGGACGGCGGCGATGGGTGCGCTCCAGAAATCCATGTCGCTCCAAGTCTGACAAGGCCCTCTGCACCGTGCGGCGGGACAGCTTCAAGTCCTCCGCTATTCTGCGGACGCTGGGCCAACAGGTGTCTCCGGTATTGGATCGATCCTTCAGGTACATATAGACCGCCCTTGCTCGGTGAGACAAGTCCTGGTCTGCATAGATACTTCCGAAGTAGCTCATGGTCTTGTGTCCTCGCTGTAGAGTCCCATGGCCGAACGAGGTGCTCTCCGCTGCGTGGTCGATGCCTGCTGTGTCTGTACAGGCTGGTCACTGCTCCTGCTGTATCTCTTGCCGATACTGAGGAACAGCTCCTGACGGCTGGCGTAGGCCACAGACCGCGCCGCGTGTTCCGGCATGACATACGGCTTACCGAAGGTAATGCCCCAATCGAGGAACAGCTGCAGCTTCGTCTGCATGGGGTGCGTACCTGTTTTCATCACCACGAAGCCGCCCTTGGGGATGGATTTCAGCTCGTCCGGCGTCATCAGTGGGCGCTCCATCATCTGCAAGCTCTGACTGGGATCGTTCTTGCCCCGACTGACCGAGCCGGACAGTACCGTGCGGCTGCCCAGCGATTTGGAGAGCTGCTCCGCCGTCTGACTATTAGGTGCAAAGCCGCCGAAGATGGTGTCCTGGCAGTTGTCTGTTAATATTTCCGCGCCCTCTCTGCCGTAGTTCTTCTCCAACTGCGCCAGCGATTGGATAATGGGCACCAGTGTGATACCTCTGGAACGTCCCGCGCTGAACAATGCCTCTACATCAAAGGCAGGCATTGTGCCAAACTCATCACAGAAGAATACCACGCGGCTGGGCAGGCGCCCGTTTCCTTTTTCGGCCAACTCAAACAGTTCTTTGGATAAATTTTGTATCATAAGACCTGCCATAAAATTCTTAGTCCTATCTTCCTCTGGCAAAACCAGGAATATGGCCGTCTTTTCTTTTGCGAATTTTTCCGCATCTATATTGCTGTCAAAGCAGATCACCTGCTCCAGTGCGATATCCATAAACGTATTCATTTGTGCCAACGCTGTGGACATAGCGGAAGCCGTTGCCTGATCTGATGATTCCAAGGCGGACGATGCCAGATTTCGCGCTCTGTGGTGGGTCGGCAGCATATCCATCAGTTGTTTAAAATAGGTTTTCCCTCGCACGCCAGAGGGTGCCAAAAGCTGTTGAATCAGAATGAACACTGATACGAGGTGACGTCGCTCCGTTGGGTGCTTACTATCCGGCGGCAGAAATTCCGCCAGCAGCAGAATCACTGAGGCCACTACACCTTCCGCCGCTTTGTAGAAATAATCGTTCTGACCACGGTCCTCATCGCCTTTGGGCGCGATAATACTGTGAGCCAGAATACTTGCCAAATTCTCCGCTTTGCCATACGCTTCAATGCTATGTTCATGAAATGAGGTATCCATATAGCGGTTGATAAGCGTCATGAGATTGTAGCCATCCGAGCGCGTGGGATTGCGCAGATCCACTACAGAAACATGATAGCCATAGTATTTCTCCGCCACTGCGCCGTAGTTGCGGGCGAGGTCACCCTTTGTGTCCGTAGCAAAAAAACTCATACCGCAGGCGCAGGCATACTCCAGATTGGGATACAGGAAATACGCCGTCTTACCCACGCCGGATGCACCGATCATAAGACAATGCACATCGTCCTTGTCTACCAGTGCGGTGATGCCGTGCTTGCCGCTGATACTGCCCAACACCAGTCCCTGCGCTTCAGGCAGATTTTTGCCTGCCCGCCAGTTCGACACTTGGAAGGGGACGAGGGCATAGGTCTTGCGGATCTCCGCATCGGTCGCCCACCGTGCCGCGCCATGCTGACCGTCGCCTACGGTCTTGGACTTGATGTTGTTCAGTGTGTAGTGGTCGCCCAGCAGCGACAGTCCGCCGATGACGGCCACCATGACACCCGCCGCTGCAAAAAGCATCCAGAGGTTATCCATGGCCGCCTCGTTTCGCGCACAGGTCATCGTTCCAGTCCTTTCCCTGCGGACGCAGACGCTCCACGTCCACATCCATGTCCGCCAGTACCTCCGTCATACTTTCACAGGCATCCTCGCCCGCCTCATCGTTGTCGAGGCAGAGATAGACCATATTTAGCTTTGGATTCTGCCGCAGGCGCTCCAACACCGGCTGAACAGACGTACCACAGCAGGCCACATAGCTGTGCTCCAGCCAGCCTGTCGGATAGAGCGTGATATGAGACAGCAAGTCAATGGGCGCTTCAAAGACATAGAGTGAACAGTCTGTGCCATCCTTGTGGAAGCTATGCTTCGCCTCGCTGCCCTCCACATTGATGCGGAACACCTTTCCTCTGCTGCTTGTGCTGCGGAGGTGCGCATGCTTGGATACGCCGTGCTCGTCCATCCCAACGAACACACAGTTGTGGTGCAGAGCGTCCTCGTAGAGCAGCTTCTCCCGCACGAACTCCGTGACCACGTCACGGTCAATGCGCCGGTGGGTGGTCAGGTAGGCGTAGAGCCGCCGCATATTGAGATAGGCATCCGGCAGCGTGAAGGGTTTCGGCTCTCTCGACTCCGGCTCCTTCTTGACGATGGGGATGATGCCCTGGCCGTCCCGCCCCAGCAGCATGGTCACCGCTTCGGGATAGGTCTTGTCGTAGAACGCCATGACGAAGCCGACCGCCCCGCCGCCTCGCCGGGTGGCATGGTCGTACCACTTGGCGCCGCGCACGGTGATGCTGTGGTCGCTGGCCAGCCGGTATTCCCGGCCAGCCATGATGAGCTTTTCGCCCCGGTCACGAAGAAAAGACGGCAGGTCAACCTCGTTGGCCTGCCGTTTCTCCGCGGATGTGAAATAGATAAATTTTCCCATAATCCTCCTCATGTAAAAAGCGAGCCGCATGGCGACCCGCTTCTTTCTATTCTTCTCGTTGATAATGAGGTTCCGGTGTGTACTTCTCTTTTTGATATTTCCGATATTTCTCCTGTGATGTGCTTCTGTATTCATTTGCAGACGGGACTTCATCATACTTAACAGGTTCATCGCAAATGGCATCCAGCAAAATCTTCTCCAAATGCTCATACTCAGAAATATGAAATCCTTGCTCATACAACAACATCATGTTGGCACGAGACTGTTCCGCTTCAATCAATTCGAGTGTTTTCTCATCCTTGATCTGTAGCTTGTTGCGCAATATCGGCGCATCATCATACAGATAAATGTCAGGCATGGTACTTCACCTGTTCGGCCATTCTCCGGTGAGAAGCCAACAATGCGGCTTTCATCTGCTCACCCGTAATCTCGCCCCGCGCCCAACAAAGGGATAGCGTGCGGGCATAGTCGGAAACAGGAACGCCCTCAATGGCGTTAATCGCATCTGCTGTTTTGACAGCAGCAATCCGACGATTTATCTGTTTCGTGGTCATAGTGCTCACCTCACTATTAGCATACCACACACAACGAGAAAACGGAAGATAAATTTAAGGGGTCTTTTACAGTCATAGTATCTGCTCATTCCGCAAGCGCTCCTGCTCCTCATGGTCATCCCGCTTGTGTCCCATGGCCATACGCTTTTCCATCAGCCGCCTGCGGCGCTTGGAGTCGATACGCAGCGCAGGCGGAATAACCGGCATATTACCGCGGAACACACGACTCATGTGGTGGAGTAGTTGACTGACCACGCCGACCTCTATTGCGCTCTGTAACGCGACCGCCTGCGGCTGTGCCATAGCCGCAGGCGATTCGGTTGAGGGCGGCACTTGCTGCTCATTAGGTTCTGTCTCAACAGGAACTTGCTCCGACACAGGCTGCCGAAATGTTTCCGCCTGCTGAATGATCATATTCTTGATGGTGCGGAACTCTTTTTGCTGTACCAGTGGCTGATGGGGCGGCGTGTTCCGTCCGTAGTAACCGGCGATCTCATCCTTCAGCTTCCACCACTGCTCATAGCAAGCCGCCACCTCCGGGAGTTGTGCCAGTTGTTCCACGATCTCATCCACCTGTGCCTTGATCTCTTTGGGCAGATAGCCATAGACGTGTTTTCCATCGACCTGCTCCAATGCGTGGGACAGTTCCCACAGCTTTTGTTCTATGACAGGATCGGCTGACTCGCTGTTCTCCAGCATCCTGATATATAGCAGCAGTGACTCTTTTGCGGTCTGGATGCTCTCCTTGTAGGCAGCATCCTTCTTAATGTAGAGTTCCTTCATCTCCTCATGGAAGATAGCGTTCGTCATCCTGGAATGCATGGCGGCGATACCTTCCCGTGTAAGATACCCCTTCTCCGGTTCAGTCGACCACACCATCATATGCACATGGGGATGATGCCCCTCGTCGTGGTACGCCGCGTACCAGCGAAAATCATCCGTCCGAATACGCATGGCCTCCGCAATAGCGGCGCTCTCCTGCTTCAGCAGATTCCGCCATGCGGCAGCTTTGTTGTATCCAAGCCGCTCCGCGTCCTCACGCCGCAGGGAGAAAATAAACGTCCACACTTTTCCGTCGTGAGCGTCCAGCTCGGCCTTCGCCGCCTTGAGGTCGGTGGTGTCCACCTCACTGAACAGGCCATGGCCGCCGTGCTTTTCGGCACGGGGACGCTGGGCGATATAGGACATATAGCCGCTCTCGGATTCCACTTCGTGCAGTTGTGTATCCAGCGCCACGGCGATAAATGCGGATGCTGTACCGCGATTGGGCGTCTGTAGGTAGTCACTGTACTCGAATAGCTCCTTTGCGTCCGGGAAGTCCTTCAGCAGTCTTTTGATGAACTGCTCCTGCTTTTTGGTCACAGGCTCGGTGCTCTGGATGATCTCCACACCGTCCCGCGTGGCGACATACTCCATATATCCCGATGCCTTGCCATTCTTGATGTAGCCGCTTTTTTGTATCAGCCGCGCCATGCGTTACTCTTCCCGGTGGAACAGCAGCACGTCCTTGAAGGAGATCGCTCCGTGGGTTGCCGACACCTCACGGACGCTGCTGCCGCGCATTTTGTTGTACTCGTCCCGGGTCATATCTATGTCGCCGCCCAGCAGATGGTTGGTCATGTTGTGCTCCACCACCAGTTTGAACAGCAGCCTGCCCAGCCGGTCACCGAACACGCCCAGCGTACCCTCCAGCACCTCTTGCAGTGCGCGAGGCAGATATGCGCCCGTCCTCTCGGCGTGTAAGCGACCGCAATACTGCCGCAGAGCCTTCTCCACGAACTCGTTGCGGGTGGGGCAATTATCCAGCTTATAGAGCGCATCCACCTCCCGCCACACGTCGTCTGACAGCCACACGGAGTGACGGCTTTTCCCATTTTTATCCATCGAGTCACACCTCCTTCCTGCGCCTCCCGAAAGCCTTGTAAACACGGGGCTGACGGGCATTTTTACAAAGAATAGCGCCAAAGCACATTTGGAATTCGATAATCAGCGCCAATCGCAAAATGCCGCAAACCCTCGTGGCAGTCCGCACTGCGGGCTGCCGTGACCGGCATTGGCGCAGAAAAGCGCCAATGCTTTTCTCCTGCTCCGCTTTCGGCGCACCGAAAAGCGGGCAAAAACGTTGCAAATCTCCGGGGCCGCTATCTTTACCCTCCCGCGTTCCTGCGAGGCCACAAACCGGCCCACAGGGGCAAACACGGGGCTACATCTGTATCTGCGGAGACGGCCCCGGCTCCTCTTGAAGCTGCCGGGCGAAATCGTGCAGGCTCATGCCGTTTTGCTGCTGGCAAAACGCCTCCATCTTCCGAGCCAGCACCTCCTGCTCGGCGGCATTCAGGTGATAGCTCCAATTCTCCTCTGTGCCATCTCCCTTGCAGAGATTCAGCTCCAGCGTATCGCACGGTCTGTCCTGCGCGATGTCGTAGTTGGCGTAGATATTCAGCCAGTCATCATTCTCATCTGTACACACGAATGTGCCGAAGGCGGCATCCACATCAAAGTCCGCCTGCACGTAGAAGTTGAGCTTGCCATCCTCCATCAGGATCTCATCACTGAACGAAAAATTCTGCGCGGTGAGATGTCCAGCCGATGTGAGCTCCATGCCGTCCAGCAGCTCCAGCAGTTTACGGAGCTGCTCCTCCGCCGTTGTGAAGCACGGATTTGTGACCTGATGGATAGACGGGATCACATCCCGCATCGCCCACGTTGTCCAACCGTCCATGATGTGAACAGCCGAAAACTCCCGCTTGTCAAAATCTAAATCAAACACGCCGGTAACTTTTCCGGTGTTCTCCATGCGGAGACGCATCAGTTGCTGGTACTCCTCCGATGTGATAGGCTGCGCCTGCAAATACAGAGAGATGAATTTGCCGGTGCTGTGTTCTGTACTCGTGCAGTACCTGCGGAGCATCCTTGCAGCATCCAGCAGTTCTTCACCGGGCGAGGTCGTGAAGTACCGCGTCTGGCCGTTTTCCGTTACACGGTATGCGGCACAGGTAGAAGCCGTGTCATCCTGCCTTCCCATATCAGTTGTCCTCCTTCAGTTTTGCCTCGCTGATCTGCACCTTGGGTGTGACCGATTTTGCCGGTCGCTTGGGCCTTGCGACAGGTGTCGCCTTGCTGTCCACATACTCCCGCACCGCTTCCGGGACTTCCGACTCGTAGAGCTGCTGGAGCATTTCCACCATGCGCCGCTGCACGGATGACCGCTGCTTGCGGAGGACAAACTCCAGTGCGTCCAGCTTGGCCGCGTCAAAATTGATGGTGATATTGGTTTCTCCCATGCTGTGCCTCCTTACATTTTCATGTCCATATCGTGCTGCCGCTCTGCATACAGGCCGGTGAGCAGGCTCTGGAATGTCTCACCTACATCCACATTCCGATGCTCCATCCACGCCTTGCTCATCTGCTCCAGCGGTCTATCCTGCTCCAGCAGGAAGACCAGCTCCTCACGCGGGAGACATTCTCCCAGCAGCCGCAGTTCGCAGTCGCAGGTCATCATGGCGTCGATCTCGTCTGCCGTCTGTATCAGCTCGTCGCGGGTACGCAGATCCAGTCGGCGCATATAATCGGCCATCTCATCTTCGATGCGCTGGGAGAGAATGTCCCACAGCTCTGTGTTGGTCTGCACCGGCTCGCCCTGTGTGACCCCCTCCACAAGAAACTGTGGCACATCGATGACCTCTGCATTGTGAAATGCGAGGTCACCGCGGTAGCCGATCTTCAGCGCGGAGAATTCACGCGCTGCCCTGACCAGCGCCACAGGGCTTCCCGCAGGTATTTCCTGCTCCCAGCGATACCAGTTGTCCTTCTGTCGGCAGGGTATGAGCTTGAGGAGGACATAGTCCTCCGGCACAAATTTGGGATAACGGCAAAGTTGACCTGTCACGTTATAGTAGGGTTTGCCCTCGCACATGACGGTCTGCTCCATGTACGCTCTCATCTTTTGCAGGTCGGCACAGAACCAGCATTCCGTATCACTGAAACGGCGGATCATGCCGTCATCCAGAATGCTGTTCAGGTTTTCTTTCTTCGCCAGGTGGTAGACCTCTGACGGTGCGTGTTCCTTTACATACGCCATGTCGTTTCCTCCTTGCAAGGCACAGAAAAAGCGCAGGCCTTCGCCTGCGCTTTTCATTGTTTCTATTCACTCTGATAGTATGCTCTTAACTTGTTCTACAAAGGGGTTCATGTCATCAAAGATGACGTCTGCGATCAGTGACCAGTTGATACCGTCATAATCATGCACCAACCGATGCCGCAGCCCGGAGACAACGCTCCACGGAATGTCTGGATGTTCCTTTTTGAACTCTGGCGAAAGCTGATAGACCTGTTCACCGATGTTATAGACCGGCGTGGTTACTGCCCATTGAGAAAACTGCTCAGTCAACAACATCTCTCGTGTGATGCCCCGCCGTTCGATCTCGCTGCTCAGTGCATCCCACAGGGAAACAATCTTCTTCAACCGTTCAGTATCTGTCTTCTTCATGCGATACGGATACCCTCCTTCATTACGGACTCATAAAAAGGCGTTCCCGTATTGACCTCCCGCATCTCAAACACATCGGCATTCCGCCCAGTCATTTCACGCAAGTCCTCGGCCAGTGCGAAAATGTTACGGGGCACAAAGTCTTTTCCGCCCACGATAATGATGTCGATATCAGAATCGGGTGCGGCGTCACCACGGGCATACGATCCGAACAACAGCGCATATTCCGCGTGGTAGCGTTTCAGCAATTCCTTCACGACGGCTTTGACCTCACTGAGCGACAGCGTACTCATAGCGGTGGCACCTCCTTTAACCTGTTCTGTCATTATTATAGCCGATACACCTGAGAATAGCAATCAGCTTTTACAAATTACCCTCATTCATACTCGATCCCCGGCACCTCCAGCCAATGCGTCCAGCCACGGCCTTGGAGCTGTGTCTTGACCCCACCGTTTACATCTGCTGGATATCCATCCGACCGCCCTCGAAAGAACCGCTTGCGGCCATGTCTGATATCGCCTGGACATCCGCCCCCTGCTCCGCCGCCACAGCTGCGGGGAATATCTCGTGACTCAGCAGCGCATTGTTTGGCACGAGGACTACCTGATAGACGGTGTCCACGACATTGGGGCTGAAGTTCCCCGCGATTTCGCGGAAGGCAGAGAGCAGTTTATTCGCTTCCAAGACGAAAGAAGTCTCTACTCCCTCTGCCAGCTCACTGGCGAAGGAGATCCACGCAGAGGTAGTATGCACATCGGGCTGCGGCAGCAGCCTGTCCATTTGATCTGTGAATTCTCTCCACAGCGTTCCTTCTTCCCACTCATATTGAAAATACTCCCGCAGGTCATTCAGTCCATACTGCATCAGCTCTTCGTTGCTGATACCCATTTGGCTGTGCAGAAATCTGTACGCCTCCTCACCGGGGATATGCGCGACGATGTAACGCAGCGCCTCATTCAGCAGTTTTTCATTTCGGTTCTCTGTCATGTTTGCCTCCTATGCATACTCGATCCCCGGCACCTCCAGCCAGTGCGTCCAGCCGCGGCCTTCCAGCTGCGTCTTGACCACGCCGTACTTGGTTCCCATGGCTTCTATCACTTCACCATTGCCGATATATACACCGATGTGTCCGGCCTTCCACACCGCCAGTCCCGGCGTGTCCGGCATAGTTTCAATGCCGCCGCGCCGTGTGGCGTTGTAGAACATCTCGTTGGCTCCGATGTCCGGCATCCCATGTGTGCCGTAGTCGATGGTCATGGTGTCGGTGGACAGCCAGCCGTAGCCCTTGATGAGTCCTACACAGTCGGCGGTGTGTCTGCCCATCCAGTTAGCTTGGATGAACGCGGCATACTTCCCGACGCCGTCCGGATACTGCGTCAGCTTATATTGCAGCAGTTCCGGCGTCAGAACTTGCCCGTAGGTTCCCCACACATAGCCCCACCCGGAGTTCCACGCATTGGTGACGTAGGCCACAAGGTCGGCGGCGTTCTTCGTAGTCGGGTCGGTAAGCATGGATGCGTCCAGCTTGATCGGCGCGCTGCCGCCTGGCTCATACGCACCGTTGAAGGTATCGCCGCCCATGCTGCCCATGACTATGGCGTAGATGTCCACGGCATTGGAACGCTCCTCGTCAGTCACCACGCTGCCGCGCCATGTAGAGAGCTTTTCGTAGACTTCTGCCATCGGAAGAGGTACGGTCACCTCGTATGTTTCCTCCACCTGCTCCTCTGTGCCATCCTCCTGTACCACCGTTACCATGCGCGTTCGTGTTTCCGTTTTGTAGAAGCAATCCACAAAGCGGTCTGCCGCGGCGCGGGTCGGCGCGTTGTCACCAAAGCAGAGGGCAAAGAAAACAGCCTTGACCTGCACCGGGTCAAGGCTGCCGCCCTCGGCTTTCTGATTGACATAGACTGTCGCCGAATCTAAAAGCGAGAATGCCTCCTGCATCTCTGTGATATGCGCTCGGTATTCCGCAGGAACCTGGCTCGACAATTCCGCGCCATAGAACGCTGCGGATATCACGGCGTTGTTGTGCTGTGACGCGCCATCGCCGAAGCAGCAGAGGAACACCACCAGCAGGATCAACGGCGACAAGAGCAACGCCAATACCCAACCGATGGTCTTTCGGCCATCCTCATTTGTCAACAAGGCAGCCGCTACTCGTGCCAATACGGGCGCAGCCATCACTTTCCACCTGCCGTTCCGAACAATATCGCCTTATGGTCCGGTGCAATGACCTTCAGATGATACCGCTCCGCGCCGCACTTAAACAGGCATTCGCCGCGCCGTGCGCGCCGGATGAGCTCAAACTCCGCCTCGTCCAGCTGCAGCATATCCATGTAGAACCGCCTGTCAATAGAGCCGGGGTTGAACAGGAATTGGTGGGGCGGGATAGCGAACAGCGGTTTTGTCATCTCCCGCACGCCCTCCTGGTCGAAATCCTCCAAGTTTTGGGACGCCATCATCAGCGCAGAATCCCGTTTCCGCACACGCTTCAAGCAGTTGCGGATATACTCAATGGCCACCGGATTGGACAGCCACAGGTACAGCTCGTCCAGTGCCGCCACCGTGTTGCCCGCCGTCAGAAGCCTGTCCGACATATATGCCAGCACGTTGAATAGCAGAGCGTTCCGCAGGCTCCTGGCTGCCGTCAGCACACCGCCTACGCCGAACACCAAAAACCTGTCATCCGAGATGTTGGTGTGCCCGTTGAAGAATGGTGCGTCCGCGCCCACGCACAGGGAGTGCAGTCCCAGCAGCACCTCCTGCAGCAGTTCCCGCGTATACAGGCTGCCTTTCCTGTAATTCACCAATTCGTCATTGATGAGCGCGTACAGGTCGGACAAGATGGGATAGTCCTCCGGCTTGAGCTGACGGAAGTCCGTTTCTTCCGAGATGCCCCACTTCTGATACAGCTTGGACAGCATGATCTCGATGGTATCCAACTGAGGGTCGGAGAACTCCTTGTAGGCGCGAAAGAAATCCTTCAGGAAGGAGATGTGTCGCGCCAGCAGTGTGGACTTGCGGAAAGCCCCCGGTGCGGACTCGTCCGCCTCTGTGTCCTCGTTCCAACACCGCACCTCCAGCACATTGATGCGCTTCTCGCCGGCCATCAGGTCGATAAAGCAGCCGCCCAACTTGTCACAAAGCTCTTCCAGCTCATGCTCCGCGTCCAGTGAGACCACGGACTTACCCGCCTCCAGCAGGTTGCAGATAAGCAGCTTCATCAAATACGACTTGCCCTGTCCACTGTTGCCGAGGATGAGGATATTGGCAGAGGTCTTGTCGCTGTCGCGGCGGTCGAAATCCACCACGATGTTGCTTCCATATTTATCCTTGCCAATATAAAAGCCGTTGGGATCTGTCTTGCCGGAGTAGTTGAACGGGTACAGATTGGCCACGCTGCCAGCGGGCAGTACGCGTTCGAACTCCCGGCCAAGGGCGTTATAGCCTACGGGACTGGCGCAGTAAAAGCCCTGCTTCTGCCGCAGGAGCAGCTTGTCCACATTCAGCTTACAGCGCACCAGCTCCGTCAGCACATCGGTCTGAAGCTGCCGCAGGTGCTCCATGCTGTCCGCCGTCATTTCCAGATACACGGCGCAGTGGAGCAGCGGCTCGTGTTCTCGGTGCATCTTATGTACCAGCTCCGCCACATCCCGCAGGTTGCTCTCAGCCTCCACTGCCTGCCGCAGCTTGTTGGGGTCTGAGCCGTCCAGCTTGTTCTTCTTATTGGCATTGTCGATGATCCTGTCCTCCTCGCCGGGGGACACCTGCCGGCAATATATCCGCAGCGTCACGCCGCTTTTTTCGCCCAAGTGCCGCAGGATGGCCTGAGATTCGGTGCTGGCGGGATATTCCCGCAGCGCCCAGACGCAGCGGTAGGTATTGCCGAAGATGTAGTGATCCACCTCGAACTTCACCACGCCCGGTGCGATGCAATCCAGAAAGGTGCGGATGAACACCTCCCGCGGGGTGAGAGTTTTCTTACGAAACGGATTCTTCATGGGCATACCTCCATTTCCGCCGTCAGCCAATGCGCACCGTCTACGAGGTCAAACACCTCGTGGGTGGCGTCCTGTTCAAAGTAGATCGCCAACAGCTCCAGCAACTTCTGTCCCTCGGCACGCAGCACGGCGAAGCCGCTGTCCCGGAGCTGCTGCTCCACTGTTGCGAGATTGATCGCGCCGTCTGTCATTCTCCGCCGCAGGACAAAGCAGAATTGTCTGGATGATGCCATCATGGTCTGCACATCGTCCAGATGCCGCCGGTCCTGCGCCAGCAGAGCGCGGATAGCGGGATTGCCTTCCTCCTCTGCCCTGCGCCGATAATAGAGACGGTTATCCTGATAGGACTCCTTAGAGTCTAACGCCAGCAGCTCCATCTCTGCCGAGGTCTTCAGCACATTCAGCAGCGCTGTTACCCTCGTGCGGACACCCGACTCCGGCAGCACGTTCAGGTTAGTAGGCTGCACAAGGTAAAAGGTCAACTCACCGCCTGCCGTCAGTACGCTGCTGTCCGTCACGCTCTCAATGCCCACCAGCTGCTGCGTGGACTTCTTCTTTCTCATACTCGTTCCCTCCATTCGTAGTATTGCTGTCCGAAAAAGAAGAACGCTGCGGCGTAGCGCAGAAAGTCCAGCATGCTGACGCCGCCGTGCCGAATGCAGAGAAAGGCCAGTGCCGCTGTGACCACCAGCGGAACCACGGTGCCGGCCTGCGTCAGTGCCAATACCGACAGCAATAGACCGACGCCGATGAATGCCACGTCCCGCAGCGTCCACAGCCACAGCATTGGGCGAGCCGTCAGATTTTCAGGGTATAGGTACATAGTTCTCCTCCAAAAGTGAAGCCGCAGGCACACGCCTGCGGCTCTGCATGTTGTTATTCCGCATCCACTGCGTCGTTCAGCTCCCGCTCGATGAGGCCGAGAATGAAGTTCTTCTGCTTCAAGCCGTGCTTGGCAAGGTAATCCTTCAGCCGGTCAAAGAGCTCCTCCGGTACCTGAAAGGCGATGGTGCGATTGGTATTGCCCATGTTTTTTGCTCCTCCTTCAAAGTGTTCGTTGAGTATGTCCGTGATGTAGTCTGCCAGCGTCTGTCCACGCTGCTCCTGCTCCGCACGCAGCCGCTGGTGCAGCGACAGCGGGATGGGTGCGCAGAGGTTTTTCTTTTCCTCCATGGTGTGCTCCTTTCCGCCTCCCGTGAGGCAAGCAAAGCATAGCCGAAGCACAATGGGAAAGCTATTGACAAGTACAACGAAGAAAACACAAGCACACGAAGCACAATGGACAAGTTATGTTTAATCGCTTCCCCGTATGGCGTCCGCCATACACTTCATCACGAAATCCACGCAGGGGATGGCCACGCTGTTGCCCAGCGCTATTGACTTTCAGTTCTAATTTGCTAAAATATTCGAAGCGATAGTCTATAATAGCACACACCGCCACTTGCCTTTAGGGGGCCATGAATAGATGAAACACTCAAAATCCAGCAGGTTGTCCACAGATAGTTGGCTTGCCCCTAGCAAACACCTTCTGTTTATGTTTCTTAGTCTTGCCCTTGTTTTCACTGTCATAATGCATATTGCCTCTCCCAAAACGCATTATGACAGCGGAAACATAAAATCTTCTGAGGAATTTAGTCAAAGACAAGTTTTAGATGATGGCAACAACACAAATGCAAACAGCCAGACGACCGACATCAACGAGTGTGAGCCACCGCTCCCAATTGAAGCCCCCTATATTGGAATGAGTGAGTCATGGATTACAAAAACTTTGATGGGTGAGCCAGGTTACACAGAATGGATTGTTGGTGGAAATAGCTATACATTTTACCTTGATGATGGCTATGCGTGGCTTGTGAAAACAAATAACGAGAAGGTCTGCATGATTCAATATTTTCAAAATGGGAAATTATTGGGTTCTACCACTGAAACGGGAAACCATGAGCCGTTATTTCCATAAGTAATATGTAGTAATAAGGTTGTTGAGGGCTGCCACCTTTAAGATGGCAGCCTCTTAATTCGAATAAGCTTCCCCATGGTGATAACTCTCATTTCGCCGCGGCCACCACCGTCCGCACCATACTGACCGCGCTCTGTGCCGTGTAGACCGCCGAGGAGATATTGGCCCGCGTGGTGGTATCCAGCCCGAACGCACCGGCGATACGGGGGATCTCTCCGGCAGAGAGCATCAACCCCAGGCCCAGCAGCGCGTGATCCTTAAACACCATCAAGCCAGCTACAAGGATGGTGGCCTGCAAAAAGGCCGTGAGACACAGCCCCACGACCTGCTTGCACCACTGTATGAATCCGTCCCCATAGCCGCGTGGTACACTGAACATATACAGACTGCCCACGGCGATTTGGATAAGCAAAATACCGCCGCGCTTGAGATTGGCGAAGAAAACCTTAATGACCGCATAGGCCATCAGCGCAAGGCAGAAGATGACCATGAGCCCGCTGGTCACCGGCCCGAAGCCCCGCAGAGCAAAGGACGTGGCGGTGGTCAGGCTCTCCACGGCGTTGAAATTCTCCAGCGCCGCTTTTGCCGCGTCCCCGATGTTGGTCGTCCCAAAGCCGGTGATGCCTGCTGTCAGGTCGGCCTGCAGCGATACTGCCAGCTCATACAAGCGCACCGGTACCTGTGTAAAAAGGGAGACCGCCAGAAAGCCTTTGATGGCATTCAAAGCCGCTTCCTTTACGTTTCCACGTCCGCTGGAATACTCCACACCGCACTCGAAGCAGGCTACCACCAGCCCCATGGCAAACAGCGCCCAGCCAAGATAGGAGAAAAACAGCACCACGCTCTGCACCCAGCTCATCTCAAAGAGCTCCGCGCCCATGCCGCCCATCTCCGAGAAGAAATTGCCGAGAAAGCCCACGATCTGACCGTAGAACCAGTCCACGATCTGACCCAGCACTGTATCGGCTACAAAGTCCCAAATAAAAATAGTTTCTCACCTCCATAAACGCAGGAAGCACTCTGCCGCCAGCAAAGTGCTTCCTGTATGCTGTATTATTTTACAGGTCACAGTTCCATCTTAAATCCGTAGTCCTGCGCTCGGTCCAGGTCTACATCCTGTGCCACGTCATCCTCCTGACGCTGCACCTGTGCCAAGACCATCAGCTGTCCAAGTCGGGAGGAGAATGCAGAGATGATAGCGGTCTTGCGGTTCTCATCCATGTATTCGCCAGCCTGATCCAGGATGTCGCGGATGTCCTGCTCGATGCCGTTCAGCTTACCGAAGTCGATCCAGTCGAAGGAGGTCACCAGCTTGAGCTGCTCTTCGTGGGTCTTCTTGAATGGTTTGCATTCAATGGCACGGGCAGAGAGTATCTGCGGTGTCAGCTTATCGTACCCCAAGGAGGAGCCGCTATCGAAGATAGGTGCGGCGCCCAACCATTCCAGTGTATCTGCACTGCGGAGTAGTCCGAAGTTGTTCTGATGCCTGTCCTCGTTGGCGATAAGGTAGTCCAGCACGATCATCTGATCCACCGCGTGTTCCACACCCTCCACGCCCAACGCCTCGCAGCAGTTCAGATAGTGGCGGTAGACCGATGTGTTGTTGTCTTTCCTCATGGACTGCATCACGCGCCACGCGCTGACAAGCTCCGTGTCCGGCGTAACGAAATCCTCACAGACACTGTAGGGCGTGTCATCATCCCACAGCAGCGTATAGGGCACGTGGGAGATACCCAGTTTCTCCGCCACCAGTGATGCAATTACCTCGTTGAACGGCTGCTGCATGAAGGGATTACTTCCTGCCTTCAGCAGGCACCGTTTTCCGTCTATGATCTTCCACCGCTTTTTCAGGTAGCCGTTGGTCGTGTTGTCCGGGGAGTTTAAATCGAAATTTGTTGTGTCTGTGGCCTTGCCCAACAGGACATCACCGATGTCCTTCGAGAAGGGATTCTCGAAGAAGTTGATACGCTCCCACCGGAGGTCACTGCCGTGGGGTCTGACCCAGTACTGATCTGAAAGGCTCAAACCGAAGCAGCGCGTCAGCAGCACCTGCGTATTTGGCAACTCCAGTGTTTCCAGCGCCTTTCGCACACCGGAGCGGCTGGCGGGGATGCAGCGGTCGATCCACCATGCATTCAGCGCGGCACGATCCACGCCGTCCCTTTTTGATGCCGTAGCCACCGGAAGATGCTCCGGACGGTACACCGCATCGATACGCTGGATAGAGCTTGTCGCCTCATCCAGTTCCATATCGGCAACCGCGATATTCTTGTGCATCAGCGTATACTGCATCGTCTCACCCACTCACTTTGTAAGCAGCCACTGATAATCCTGCCGCCCATCTATCACATACTCCACATATACTACCTGCCCCTTTATCTGATACAGCAGAATGTGGTATTTATCGAAGATGAGCTTGCGGTACTTCTCAACGGCAAAGACATCAGAACGCATCACCGAATTGCGGAACGGGAATCTTTCTAAAGATTCTGTCGCCTGTCGGAAATCGGAAACCAGCTTGTGTGCCAGTTTTTCATCCAACCGCGCAACAAACGCCGCGTGCTCTACCAGCTGTTGGGCGGCACGCTTCGAAATAACGACCCGATACGTTTCATGCTCCGGCATGGCGTACCTCCCGGATCGCGGATTCCATCATGGCGGACACTTCGTCCACGGAATAGTCCGGTGCACCATGCAGACGGTCTTCTTCCACGGCGAGCAATTCCTCACGCAGCTTCAGCATTTTCTCGCGGCGGGTAAATGCCTCAATGTCCATAACGACCAAATCGCCCTCACCGTTTTTGGTCAGGTAAACAGGTTCACCAGTGGTCTTGCACAGTTCCGCAATATCATTATAGTTCTGACGAATGGCAGCGCTTGGTTTGATATTCATATTCGCCCTCCTTGCATAGCAGTTTTATAACTATATTATACTCTTAAAATGCTATTATGCAAGGATATTTTCACCAAACGCTCACACACCCACGATGTCCCAGATGTACAGCGGTGCGGTCAGGGTAAAAACCAGACACGCGAACAGAATAGCCGGTGCAGTCCATTCAAACTGACTCGTCTTTCGATAGTCGAAGTAGGCGGTACCCAGCTTCACAAAGAAGAAAATGGCGAGGATCATATCAATGGCAGGAAATACCACATTGTTGACAACGGTCTTGATCTGCCCTGATGCCGCCGCCCATGTACTTTCCACCGCACCGGCAACATCGCCGCTGCCGGTGGCGTAAGCCGCCACGGAAAACAGCCAGCAGAGCAGTACCGCCGCACCGCAGACCAGCACTGCACGTTTCACATATCTCATAGCTTCCTCCTTCACATTGTCATTTCGCCCATGGACATTGCCTGATCGCTATTCGCTTGGAGCTGCTCCAGCTCCACACGGTAGTTGCTTACGAAACCGTCCAGTATGGCAGGGTGGCTGTTGATAAGGAAGGTGTGGCGGTGTCCACCGTCCTCGGGCACGAAGATGGTGCTGCTCCATCTCTTATTGGTCTCATGGTAGCGTCCGTCATAGGCGTGCAGCTGCAAGGTGTTGGCCAGCACATAGCCTACGCGCTTGTAACCGTACTGGTCAATAACGCTTTTGGCGCAGCCGTCCTTGAGATGCATCCCGTCGAAGTCCCGATGGATCGCCAGCTCTATCGCCCCGGCACAGGCACAGTTGGTGCGAAAATTGGCACGCCACAGCTCCAGCTCGCCCCTGTCCCTTGCCTCCTTCGCCGTGTAGGGGTACATTGCCTCATTCGGCAGCATAGACCACATCTCCCTCCTCCAGATAGCATTCCAGCAGGGCCGGGCAGCAGCCGCTATCCAGCAGCAGCTTCCGGATCGGTGCAGGCACGGCATCGAGGTCGAATTCCCTCACGTCCGAATCGCAGTCCTTGCAGCAGGGCATACGACAGGCGTCCAGCAGGGCAGACACAAGCTGCGACGCCGCGTCAAACAGTCCGGCCAGTGCGTCTGCCGTTTGTAACGCTGTCATCTCACGAGGCATAAGCAGCAGAAGGCTGTGCGTCATCTGGGCAGACATATCTACGCCCGCCATGCCGCATTCCGCCAGCTCGCTGCTGGGGATGGTCAGGCCGGTCTTGTCCAGTGTCATTTCGTTCTTCATGATAGATCCTCCTCAAGTTCTCAAAGGTCGTTCCGGGATATGCACCAGTCGGCATATCTTCCCATCGCTGCTGTAATCGCCGAATATCGTCATTTGCGACGCAAAAACACGGGGGTCATAGTTGGTCATGATGTATTCCCGGTATATGTCATTTTTCTTCTTGGATTGGCTGTTGGGACGCTCCACCTCATAGATGAAAAAGTCCTCGTAGAGCCTGCGAATATAGTCGCAGTTGTTATAGGACACCATGGCGAAGCCCCGGTGCTGCGCCAGTACGTCATGGAGCCGTTGATGGTCACTGCGGGGAAACTCCACCGCGTAACGCTCCGCCTCATAATAGGGCGGGTCACAGTAGACCGTGGTCTGCGAATCATTATGGGTGGTGATGATGCTCTCGAAATCCTTGTTCTCCAGTGCTACATCCTTCAGGCGGTGAGAACACTCCCAAATATCCCGAAAAAACCGCTGTATATCACAGGAGCTCACACCATAGCTGTCGCCGTTGCCGTTATAGCTGTATCGCTGCAGCTTGTAGATAGCGGCGGCGCGGCGCACATCCGACAGCTCCGCACGGCTTTGCAGCAGCCGCTTGATCTCCTCTGCCTCCGGCGGTGGGAACATCTGCTCTGCCAGCTGCAGCTCCTCATCCAGATACATCTGTGTAAAGTCCTCGCCCTGCAGCTGTCTGCGCAGCACATCAAACTCGTCGCGGGCATTGATAGGGAGAAAGCTCAGTTCCTTCGTCAGGGCCATAGGGCGGTGCTTGACGCAGAAAAGCAGGTTATACAGGTCGTGATTCAGGTCGTTATATATTTGCAGGCACCCCTTCGGCACGGCGGTATTCAGCGTGATGATACCGCTGCCGCCAAACACATCCACCAGTGTTTTATAGTGGATAGGCAAGAGCATCTGTATGGCCCACATAAGCTGTCCCTTACCGCCCATCCAAGGCATGAGCTTTATCAGGCTGTCACGCATCAAATTTCTCCAACGCACGCTCCAGCCCGGAGATAGCCGCGTCCAGTCCGCTGCGCATTTTCTGCAAGCCACGGATGGTATCATAGACCTCCGCCGCCGTTTCCGCGAAGTAGTAGCCCCGCTGGTCTGCCGCGATGGGTACGGTGTCCTGCCGCAGACGGTTGACGCGCCGCCGCAGCTCGTTCCCGCTGATGCCCAGCACACGCTCCAATTCCCGGCTGCTGATCACATTTCTGCGCCCCTTAAATCCATTTTCCAGATACAGGGCAAAGGTTTCCTTCGTCATTCTTGCACTCCCTTCCGGTAACCGTTCACCGAAAAGGACGCAAAAGAGGGATCGCCGTCCCTTTTCGGAAAGCGGTCCCATTGTTGTTAAATTTTACTGCATGGTCATGTCCACGCCTTGCCGCGGTACTTGCAGCGGCTGTCCGTCCGGGCGGCAGATATAGCCGTAGTCACTGAAAACTCCCTTATCCCGCCATAACAGCGCTGCGCCGTAGGCCTCCATGTTCAGATGCCGCGTCAGCAGGTCACGATCCGGATCGCTCACGATGACGGAGAGCTCCTCCCTCGCCAATTCCTCCAGAGAATGGATCCCCAGCTCAAGGGCATATTCGCTCAGATGCTCTGCCAGTGCAAGCGCATCGTCCAGGCTTCTGATGTCCAACTGACCGGCCACAGCCTTGAACTTTATCAGTTCGTTATTTCTGTCCAGTTCCTCCAAGCACTGCGCAAATCGGTTGATCTGCTCCATGCCGTCATAACCCATATCCGTGAAGCGCCACATCTCCGGCATGGCGGCGTCGCACTCCTCCAGCCGCACCTCCTGCCAGCTGTCCACCTCCAGGCAGTCCAGTACGGCGTCCAGCTCCGCCTGCTTTGCGGGTAGGTACAGCTTTACGGCACGGACGTCGCTGACGCAGAGGAAAAAGATCATATACGGCGGCTTTCGTGGCGGCCTGCCCAAGTTGGGAGGGGCCTGCCGCAGCTCGGACTCCTGCATCACATAGCCGTGGGGCGTAAGTACGCCGCCCTCACCCTCACGCATCGATCTGCCGATCTTCTTGTAGTCCAGCATTTCCAATACGCTGTCCGGCACGGTTGCCAAATCCGGAAGAAAATCGTTCTCCACGTAGAACTGTCCCAGCGCGGCATCGTCCGTGATCCCCGGAACCACATGGCAGCAATCCACGCTGTATGCCAGATCCAGTACTCGCCGGAGCGTCAGCTCACCGCCGTTGTTCTGATACAGATTGTTAAGCTCCATCTGCACCAGGCCCTCGAAAGCCACGGCATCCACATCACCGAATGTACGGAGCTTCTCTGCCAGTGCGTTGAACTGGTACAAATCGTACCCATCAAGATGTGGGGCGAGAAATCCATATCGGCCCATGTCCTCCACCTGCCAATAGGGTTCCCGCCCCTCTGACAGGCGCAGTCTGTTCATGGCATCCACCAGTTCCCACGGTGTGGCGGGCAGCCCCAGCTCCGCGTGATTGCTGTTGTCGGGATTGCCCATGTATATGGAGATAATCTTTTTATCCAAGCTCCATCCCCCCGCGGCGCTGTACGATGTCCTCACAGTTGTCCGGGTCTGCACCGGGTACATCCCAGCCGCACATGCTGCCGATCTTCATAGCCTCCTCCTGTGCAGGCGTCACGCCCCTCTTTCTGTTCTGCTCATCCGCGATACGGCGGTTCTCGCGGGCGTCACCGGTAGACCAATCGCTGGGGTAGTACCCGCTTTCGCCGCGCTTGATGCAGATGAGCTGTCCCGTGCCCGACAGCAGCGTGAAGCACATCTCCGGCAGCTTTTCGAAGTGGGCGCGGAAGCGTTCCTGCTCCGTCTGGATGCTCCAACCGTAATCCTGCCACAGATGCACATACAGCTCGCTGCCACGTCCAACGGCGATCTCATGCTGCTCGAAACCCTCGCCCCAGCCGTCCGATGCCTGTCCTTCAATATATTCCTTCAGTGTGGTCAGCTCTGCCGCCGACAACTCGCCGCTGATCTGACATTCCGCGATACCCCACAGCTTGCCGTTTCGCCGCTCCACGTTGAAGGTAACGGAGCGCACCTTATCGTTCACACTGTCCGCCGCGTCGTACCAGTGCATGATGCCGCGGTTGACCTCCTCCGGCATCCGATACTTCACCAGCGCGCTGCGGATTTGATCCTCATACGCGGTCAGGTCGTGTCCGGTCAGCAGTTCCGGCTCTTCCTGCATATTGCCATACACATCCGGCTCATAAAGCTCGGCGGTAAGCGGCATATATAGCTTCGTCATGCTGAGCTCGGGCGGTAAAACGGTAAAGCTGTCCACGCCGGGAATGAGCGCCAGCGTCCGCCCGTTGTCCCATTTCATATGGAACTGCCCGGCGTCGTCAATATAGTTCAGTTCCCCCGTCGTGCCAGCCTCCACCGGTGCGTACGGATCCTGCATGGAGTCCAGCCGGATGCGTGTACCCACAGGGTACTGCTTCCGCAGGAACGCCAGCATCTCCCGATTTACGTTCATACTAAATTCCTCCCATCGTCTGTGTGTAGTCTTCCTCCTCGCAGGGTTTTTCCACGTCAAAGAAGTCGAACAGGATGTCTTTTACCGCCTTGCGGACGGTGGGATCGTCTGTCAGGACTTCATAGCGAAATCCTGTGGTGTCCCGATAGGGCAGTTCCTCCCGAATGCAGTCCAGGAAGGCGTCTGCATCGTCATAGAGGATGTCATCGTTCCCCACAAAGGTCACTTTGCCTACAAGAGCCACCGCTATCTCACCTCCGTTCTCTCACAGTACACCACATACCTTTGCCGTCCACCGCTGGCGTAGGGGTGGCAGGTCAGCATTGTCAGCAGGTCGCGGCCTTGCTGTATCTTGATCTTATTTACCTCGTGCGGCTGGATGATCTGGATGTCGGCCACGGTGTAGGTCAACGTTTCCCATAGGTTCGTCAGCGTAACGGTATCGCCCACAGCCAGCTTGTCGATGTGCCGGAAGTAGTCCGCGCCGCGCCAGCCCCGGTGTCCGGCGATAACGCAATTGGAGTTGTCGCCGCCGATGGGCGCTGACGTATTGCCCAGCACCGCCGCGCCTGCGGCAAGGTGAGCGTCGGATGCACCCAAGTAGACCGGCATGGTCAGCTCCATAGCAGGTATCTCTAAGACGCCTATGATCTCGTCAGCTACGCCGTAGGCAGTCAAGTCGGCGGCGGGTTCTTCGCAGGCTTCGAGGTCGGTGAGATTACACTGCTTTTCTGCATAAAGCTGCCGGTTGTACTCCTGTAGAGCCGCCAACAGCTCAGGGTACTGCTGCTCCGGCTTTCGTTCTTCGAGGAAGCTCTGCACGGCGGCGTCTGTGTCGGCTTGCAACCTATGTCCTGTGAACGCCGGCCACAGCATGACGCAGATACCCGCCACAGCCAACAGTACCACCAGTACAAGGGATGTCTTACGCATGGCGCACCCTCCTTACCAAAAAGTAAGCACCACCGATTACCACCACCGCGCCAAGGCCGACACCCAAGCCGGTGAGGTAATGCTGCGTCCACGAGGATGCCACAGGTTTTTCTGCGGTGGCAGGTGCTTCCTGCTCCGGCACATAAGGCACCCGATGGCCTCGCACCAGCAATCGGTGGGTATTGACCCCGAACGGTGTACAGGTCACCAGCGTGACTAAATCCTTGCCATCCTCAATTTGGAGCAGATGTGTGTCCGTGGGTAATACCGTATTGATGGCGTCTACCCTGTATGCCAGCGTATCACCCAGCACATGGATGTAAAATGTATCGCCCTCTGTAAGCTGGTCGATGTCCGAAAACAGCTTGGAACTTGCTATGCCGCTGTGCGCCGACAACACAGCATGGGTGCTGCTTCCGCCCACTGGCAGGGAAGTCCCTACTACATGACCCACGGCGCGTTCCAACGTGTCCGCGTCCGTACCATGCTGCACGGGCAGGTACACGTTGATTTTGGGAATGTCCACATAAGCCATGACGCCGCCCACCGTGAGCTGCTGGGCATAGGCCAAGGGAGGGGCAGATGCCTCTCCCTCTGCAATGGTCGCCGCGCCGGACAACATGGCGTTGTACTGCTGCGCGGCTTCACGCTGAACGGTCAGCTCGGCGTCCTCGGTGTCCGCGATAACTGCGGTGTAGGCGGTTTCGATGACCGAGTGGTATTTCTCACTCAGAAGTTCTCCCACCAACGGGTAAAGCAGCAGTCCCAGCGCCGCAACGCCACAAGCTGCCGCCAACAGCCAGCGCTTCACTGGTTACGCTTGCGGGACTTCACCACGATGAAAGCCGCCGCGCCCAGCAAAACCACGCCGCCGATAGTAAACATCCACGTGCCGTAGCCGCCGGTCTTGGGCAGGTCGAAGCCGGGGTTGTTGACCACAGTCAGCGGCACAATGGCGTTGCCCTCCGTCATGGTGACATCCTTACTGTTGACGGTGGCAGAGGCGGTCAGCAGCTTGGCACTGCACTTCTCGCACTGGCCGTTCTCGTTGGCCTTAATAATGATTTTGACCGCGTCCTTCAGCAGCACATAGCCCTTATCCGTGGCGGTTTCAGTCAGGGAATAAGTGTCATCTTCCAAGCCCTTGACCACGATGTGGCCGCTGCTGTTGGGGATGAACGTAGTGGCATCAGCCTTCTTAGCGGCAAAGCCCTTGGCGTAGTACACGCCATCCTTCAAGTCAGCAATCACGAATACATCATCGGTGTCGTTGTGCAGCTGGAACTTCACATTTCGCAGATTGCCGCCGTTATCGGAGAACTGCTTCAGCACATCCACGCCGTAGGTGTAGACATGGCAGCAGTCCTTGAGGGTGTCAAAATAGGTAGTGTTGGTGCGCTTCCAAGTCAGTACGACCTCGTTGGGGTTGTCAGTATCGCCCATCTTGGCGTCGGCGGTCAGGGTGGCAGCGTAGGAGATACGCATGGTGCAGTCGCTGTAGCCACGCTTCACGCTGTCGGTATATACGGTGGCCGCCTCGTTGATCTCCGCCAGACCGGTATCGGTCATGCGGATGGTCATGGTGTTGGCGGTATCATCGTAACCCACGGTAAATTTGCCGGAGTTCACCGCCCAGGTGGCAATCTTGTCGGTGCAGCCAGCGTTCTTGAAGAACTCGATGACCACGTCGTTCTTGTTGTAGCGGATGCCCTTGCTCAGCGTGTCCACATAGGTGTACTCGCTCAGAGAAGAAGCCTTGGAGGTAATCGTGGGCAGGGTGCTGATGATCTGATAATCCACCGTATCGCCCACGGAGGCGGTGGCAGTGTGCGCGTACCCATCGGTGATGTCAGTCAGGCTGCCGTTGTTTTTGCCGGTGGAGTTCTTTGCTTCACGCACGGTCTTCTCCAACGTAGGGTTGCCGGTCTGGTTCTTGGGGTAGACGGTGACATCGTAGTTCCATGCCGCACCGTCCACGGTGGTCATGGGTAGGGACACGAAGAAGGGATTGCAGGTGGAGGTCACGTTTTCAGGGACGCGGGTCTCTACGATGAGGTACAAACCCTGCTCCATGTCGGATGCAGAGGTGTGACCGGTGGCGTCCGTTTCGGGCATAGCCACGCCGCCGTTCTTCACGGCGGCCTCCAGTGCATTTTTCACGGTGGTGGCATTGGCAGTCAGCGCGGTGGGCAGCTTATTGTTCAGCATATCGCTGGTGAAGTAGTTGACGCCGTTCTCAGTCTTGTGTGCGTCTGCGCCGGTCAGGCCGATGGCCGACAGCACGGTGGTGCTGCGGTCGGAGCTGTCGAAGCCATACAGCACACCCACCTGACGCTGGCTCTCCACCAATTCATTGTTCATGGCGATGTCGGCCACGCGGAGGTATGTGAACTCTACGCCCCGAATGGCGTACTTGCTCAGCTTGTCGATAACCGCACCGTCATGCAAGCCAGTAGAAACATAGGACTCAGCGTCCCACGCACCGTCTTTGCCAGCCGTGGTGATGTCGTATTTATAGATGCTCAGGGATGCCTTCTTGCCGGGATCGATGATAGGCGCAGAATCTGTTGCGGCAAATGCCGTCGTCATCAGCCCAAGGGCCATAAGCGCCGCCAACAGCAGTGCCAATACGCGATGGATCTTTTTCATTTGGTTTTCTCCTTCATAAAATCAGATTTTTTGCAAAAATAAACACCCGCCATGAGAGCGAGTGCTGCAAACAGGAAATAGGTTGTAAATCCCGTTCCGCCCGTGAACGGCAGGACGAATCCCGCATTGTTGCAGGCAGTGATGGTAATGTCTCGGTTATTGCTGTCCAGCGTTCCCGTGAACAGCAGCTCGGTCAGGAAGGTGTACCCTGCGGGAGCTTTGGTTTCGGTAATACGATACTGCGCGCCAACCTTGAGGTCGCTCCACTTGGCGATGCCTGTGTTGTCGGTGGTCACTCTGCCGACCTCCGTCCACGTCTGACCGTCTGTGGAAGTTTCCAGCAGCAGCTCCGCACCAGCGAGAGGACTGCCGATAACGTCCACCTTGCGGACGGTGATGCTGCCCTTGGCGGGTGCGTTCTCGCGGGTAACCTTGATATTGAGATTTGCTGTGGTCAGGCTGAAATCGTATTTGGTCTCGTCCAGCACATAGCCGTCCACGGTGCTGATCTCCTGATAGGCGTATTTGCCAAGTCGCAGGCCGGAGAATGTCACCTTGCCGGTGGCATCGGTCGTGCCATCCGCGACCTTGTTGCCATCGGCGTCGAAAAGATAATACACCACACCGGCCAGCGGCTGCTTGGTTTCTGCGTCCACCTTCAAGACCTCAATACTGCCTTTGACCGGTATATTCTCGCGAGTGACCTTCAGCACCTGCCCGTTTTGGTTCAGCACAGCGGAGTACGCCGTGTCATCCAAAACATATCCGTTCGGTGCTTTGAATTCCTTGTAGGTATAGCTGCCCAACCGCAGGTTGGAGAAGGTCAGCTTACCATTGACGTCTGTGTTGCCCTCCGCGACCTGTTTACCGGAAGTATCATACAGTCGGAAGCCCGCGCCTTGCAGCGGTGTCTTGTGATCAGCGTCCACCTTGACGATCTCGATGCTGGCCTTGGCCGGTGTGTTGGTTCTCTTTTGCGTAATGTTCAGTGCCGTGGCCGTAATGGTGATCTGATACTTGGTGTTGTCCACCACATAACCAGAGGGCGCGCTGATCTCCTGATAGCTATACCTGCCCTGCGGCAAATCAGCAAGCACTGCCTTGCCGTCCGCGCCGGTGGTCACATCCGCCACCTTTTTCCCTGCGCTGTCGTATAGCCGGTAGGTCACGCCCGCCAGCGCCTTGCCAGTCTCCGCATCGACTTTGTTGATGGTCAGGCTGCCCTTCTCCTCCACAATGTTGACCTTAAAGTGTATATACGCCCACACGGGGTCGGGCAGCGAGGTCAGCGCCGCACACGCCTGGTAGCCGCTGCCGTTGCTGGGCTCCAGCAGCACGGACTCTGTGCCCGCCACATCCAGCGAGTAGCCGTAGTCGCTGCTGATATAACCGTTCAGCTTCGCTGCGGCGTGCTTTGTGGCGGTGACAGTCAGCGTGTTCCAACTCTGATTGACCGTCACGCCGCTGATATTGGTGCTGAAGTAGTACTGCGGCAGCACGCCGTTTGTGTCGGTGGCCGTGCCGATGTATTTGCTGCCGTCCCACGTCAGCGTAATAGCGTTGGCGTCCGAAAGCTGGTTACGGTACTTCACCGCGAAGCTGGGGATCTTGCCGTGGTTCATAATGCGGTCAATAATGATGTTGTACGCCACCGCCACGTCGTCGCCCGCATAATGGAACAGGTTGGCGCAGGTGGTATCATACAGCGCGTAGGGATACACCGGGCTGCGGTAGCCGCACACGAACTCCCACACCACCGCCTGCGTCGCCAGCTGCGCGCAGTCCGGGTGCATATTGAAGCCGTAATTGCCGCCATAGCCGTAGGCCATAGCCAGCGTCACGGCATACCGCTGATTCCACGTCAGATCACTCCACGATGTGGAGGAATACTGCAAATCGCCGCTGGCCGAACGCACCTCCGGCTCCATGCAGTAGGCCGGGACAGTCTCCCCGGTGTCGTTCCGGGTGAAATACTTGAGCTTGTTGCTGGTGTACGGCCCCCACTGGGACACCGGCGATTTGTCCTCATGGTAGCGATACTCGTTGCCGCTGCTGACGATACCCGTGACCGTGGCGGCGTGGGCGGTCACAACGGACAGCCCCATGATTGCTACTAAAAGGCATACCAGCGTCAACAGATTAGGAATTGTTTTCTTCATAGCGTTCCTTCCTCCCAACGCAAAAGGCCGGCAGCATACGCTGTCGGCCTTTCGGTCGGGTATTCAGTTGGTTTATCCGTACAGCACCACCACGATGTACTCGTCCGATGCCGCGTCGTAGCGGACGGTGCAGTTGAACCGCGCATACGCGCTGACCGTCTCCGCGCCGTCCATGGCGGCGAGACAGGCGAAGGTGGCATCCACGTTGCCCTTTACGGCGGCGGTCAGTGTCGCCTGTCCGCCGTTCTCCGCCAGCCATGCCACGCTGTCCGCTGTACCGGGGAAGAAGCTGGAGTCAGCGGCGGTCATACTGGTGTCGATGATCACGCCGTACTGCGCTCTTGCGTACTCGTTGCCCACCCGGACAGCCTCCGCGATGGAGTAGATGTCCCCGCTGGCGGCGGGTTCAGGCGTGGGCGCAGGTTCGGGAGCAATCTCCTGTACCGGCTGCTCCTGCTCCTCTGCCGGTGTCGGCGCAGGTACGGGAACAGGTTCAGGCTCAGGCGTTACCGGCTGTTCGGGCGTAGTCGGCTGCTCCGGCACGTCCGGCTGTTCCTCTCCGGCGGGTGTGGACAGTGTTTCCTCCGTCTTGCCGGAAGGTGTCGCGGCATCCTTGGTAGGTTTCGGAGTCTCCTCGTCGCCTGCGGGCTCGGCCTCCTCGGTATCCTCCCCAACGAGCAGGCTCTCGGCATTTTCCTGCACCTTGTCATCCACAGGCGCGATGGCCGCTGTCGCGCTCTGCACCGCCGCCACTGGCAGCATCGTCGATGGGGAGCTGTCCCCCGTCTGCCCACAGGCCGTGAGCAGCAGGAGCGTCCCCAACATCAGAGTCAGGATCTTCTTTTTCATGTGCATTTCTCCTTTCAGTGTTTTGGGTAGCACAAACAACTACCACACAACCATCCGTAAGTCAACGGAAAGATCTACAATGGTCTGATAGGGTGGGAGGCCCTCTGGCACAAGCCGTTCCCGTGCTCATACCATGCCGCCCATCTGCGGCGTGTATGCCTCATCCTGCCAGTTGTTTCGGCATTCTTCGAAGCGGTTGACCAGTTCTGCAGCGGTAAGGGCTACCGTAGGTGGCTCTATCGTTTCCGAGAAGCTGTCCTCATCCAGCTCGAACCAGCAGTGATCCACCGCCGGATCATACCGATCAAAGCGGCGTTCCGGCAGACCCACTTGGCTTGGAATGAAGTATTCGCCCATGTCGCAGCAATCTTTGATGGCGCAAATTTGCTCCGCAGTCAATGCGCCGGCAATGACGCATTCGTTGACTTTCTTGTAATTGTCGGCATCTCTATACAGATACGAGATTTTTGTGTTCACAGGTAGCCCTCCTTTTGAATGATCATGTCATGCCTCCCATCTCCATGCAACCGCTCTGGCTGCCGTTCATCACTTCCTCCATGCTGTAATAGCCCTTGTACGCGATGTAACCCCGGTCGGTGAACATGCCGTCCTCCTCACTCATGCGCTGCTGGGCGTAGCCTTCGTAGTCATAGAACCCATCTAAATTCTCATCGTAATCAAAATAGCCGGACTGCTGGATCATGTACTTGCCGTATTCCTCCGGCGTGTGCGCGTCGGGAGCGAAGTCAAAGAGCTCGAGGTTTTCCGCAAGTCTTTTGATCTGTGCCGCAGTTTCCGGCTTTGCCATAGCCACCACAGCGCCCAGCTTTTTGAGGTCATCCGTGGAAAGAGTATCCGCTACCTGCGCCAATGCATTGAGGTCCGCAAGGCTTTCCTGTTCCATATCCAGCAGCACGTCTACCTCGTCCGGCAGATGGCTCTCCACCAGCCGCAGGCGGATCTCCGGCGGATCGGTGATGCCGGCACGAAGCAGGGCTCGGTCGATCTCCTCCTGCGCCATGGGGAGAAACAACCAAGTGATGTGCTCGGTGTCCTCCGGCTCGGCTTTGGAGGTCAGCGCAAGGGCGCTGGCATTCGGCTCATAGTAATAGCAGGGAAAGAACTGCCCATCGTAGACCTGCTCCAGCTTTATGCCGTTGTCATAGGCCACGCCATAGGGCGTGATCGTGCCGTTGCCATTCTCAATGAGCTGCCTTGCCGTTTCCTCGCCGTCCAGCGCCTCCAACTCGTCAACTCTTGCGCTGCCGCCGTGCAGATTCATGTAGTGGTCTCGGCCAATGGCAGCAAGGTCAGAAAAATCCGTGATGACTGTAGTCTGCTGACAGCAGAAGGTCAGGTTTATGAAATCCTTCAGCTTGGAGAGTTCCAGCTTATGGGCCATTGCCTGAAACTGCGCAGCTTCACCGTCATCGAAGCTCTCCAGCCGTTTGGCGAGATAGTTCAGCTCCTCTACATTTACCGTAAGCATCTCCATGCGCTTAAGAACGGTGTAGAAGCTGTCGATCTCCTCCACCTTGCAGTCAGCTTTGACCGCATCACCGATCTTCAATGCCTCCAGCAGCTCCATGCAGTACGCATACTGGTCATGTGAGATTGGAAACGGAATGGTTGCCACGCCGTATTCCGGGTGCAAAGGGTTACTAAAAACAGCTTGAATCATTCTTCTTTCTCCTCTCGATTTTCTCCATATCTATCCGCAGGCAAGTCCCATCCCGATGCCAGCAGATGACACCGTGGGCGGGGTACGGGCATCCACGGCATCGTTCGTTCTCCGTGCAAAACACCGGCTCCGGCGGCGTCGGCACAAATGCCGTGCAGGTGCGTTTGTCTACGCTGCGTCTGATCCCATCGATCATGTCTACCTCCCTGTCCATAAAATACAAAAGGACGAAGTCTGACCCTTCAAACTTCGTCCCGTGACATTCTGTATTACATTATTACATTGTCTGTTCCATCGCGTCTTCCTGCTGCCGGATGCGCTCGGCCAAATCCGGCACACAATCCTCGATCTGCTGCTGTACGCTTCGGATCACCTTTTCCTGTTCGGCGGTGAGGTCGAAAAAATCACCGTCTACAGAGTCGGTGCAGCAGCGGTAGATCTCTGTCATCTGCTCTGGGCTGAAAAGCTGCTCCTTGTGGATGAGGCCGCTTCGTATGGCAAAGTCCCGCTTGGCCCCGTCATAGTCCTCCATGAAGTAGTGCCCGTGGGACACGCCCGTGCGATTATAGTCCCAATCCCATGTGACGAATTGGACGCCGTGTTTGCTATGTGTTCCCGCCAGCACTGTGCCGTTGAAGTCGGCAAGGATTCGATAGTCGCCCTCCAGTCCACTGGCTTTGAGCTGCGGGGCAGTCTCCATAGCAAGCATATACTCTCTCGTCCGTGCGGCGATGTCCTCGGCCTGGCGGAGAGCCTCCTCGGTCTGAGGTGTGCCAACATCCTCCCGCCGATAGAACACGCTGCCCTTGCCGGTGATCCGGCAGAGAGGCACGCCATTCCAATAGACAGGCATCTGCGAGTCCTCTAAAGGCTGGGTTTCAAAGCCAGCGCGGTGCAGGCGAACGCAGATCTCCTCAAGGTAATGAATCTGCTGCTCCGTGTTGCGGTCATTCATGTTGTGATCCTCCCATTTTGTAATGAAAAGAACGCCGATTCGATGGTTCTACGAAACCAACAAACCGACGCTCTAAACTTTGTGAAATTTTTTCATGAAAAAAGCCCCCTTTTGTGAGGAAAATCCTCGTACAAAAGGGGGCTGCATCCGATTTTATCGCCAGAAAACAGAAAAAGAGGTTCAAATCACGTTGAACCCCTCTCAGACGGCGCTGACATCCATGCTTGAAACCGTTGAAAAAGGGGCGTGGAAAACCCCGGAAAGGCTTGATGCCATGCGGTTTTCACCGCATGGCATCTAAACCTGTTTGTTCACTTGTAATGTTAAAAGGGTCACGAGTCAGCATATTCTCCTTCCTTCGTATTGCGGCCTCTCCCAGTTATTATCTTTGTTCCAAGTATAGTAAAGCACAGCGAATAAGTTCCTGTCCATCGAGAAGTATATAAGCAGAACTCCGCTTTTCGACAAAAAAGTTCGAAAAGCGGAGCCCGTCCATGTGCTTACTCCACCGTCATCAGGATCTGCCGCAGCATTTCATACAGCGGCTTCACGGAGTCGATCTCCATCCGCTCCCGCGGAGTATGGACATCGTAATTCATGACGCCCAGATTCACCATATCCAGCCTGCGCCCGATCTCACGGGCCTTGGTGTCAAAAACGCCGCCCTCCACACCGGCATGGATCTGCGCAATCTCCGGCTCGCGTCCGGTGACCTCCCGGAAGATGGGAATGACCTGCGGCAGCAACTGAGACGCCGCGTTGTACTCCCAAGCGCCTGCGCGGCTCTCCAGCTCAGCCTTCCAGCCGCACAGGGCAGCCAGCTCCGACTGATGGGCAATAATCTGATCGTGCAGATATTCGGAATTGCTGCGGGCAGAAAGGGTAAATTTTGCCTCGGTCTGTTCCAGACGCAGTATCGCCGGATTGGCAGAGCACTCCGCTCGAGAGTAGGTATCGTCCGCCATGCGCCATGCGCCCACATAGCACAGCCGGACAAAGCGCAGCAGCTTCTCCGCACACGCCGGTGTCAGCACCGTCATGCCGTCCCCGGCGGAGCGCTGGCTCACTGTGATAGTAAGCTGCGGCTCAGTGTGACGGTATACCTCTTTCAAAAGGGCAATACGCGCATCCAGCGCTGTCCGGACGGTATCCGCGTGCTCCGGCGGGCACACCACGACCGCCTCCGCGTGCGCCGGGATGATATTGATCAGCGTGCCTGCCGAGATGTCAGCAAGGCTTGCCAGTCCGGCAGGCAATCCCACCAGAAATTCCTCCGTGACTTTGACGGCGTTGCCGCGATCCATGTGGATGGTATTCCCGCTGTGTCCGCCCTGCATGCCGCTGATAGTCACGTCAAATGCCGTCCAGCCCACAGGCACCGGTGCCCGCTCCAGCGTCAGCGTACACTGTAACACACTGACACCCGCGGCGGAGACCAGGATCTTCTTGTTGTTAGAGTAATCCAGTCCGATGTAATAGTCGCCGTCCAGCCAATGGGCATCCATCGCCTCTGCACCCACGAACAGGATCTCCTCACCGGTGGTGAAAATCGCCTGCACCGGCGGATGTGGAAGCGTCCTGTCGTCCAGCAGCGCCAAGATCATGGCCACACCGGCGCCGTCATCCGCACCCAGCGTGGTGCCGTGAGCCTTTACGAAGCCGTCCTCCACATAGATGTCGATGGGCTGCGTCTTGAAGTCAAACGCCACATCCGGATCCTTGGCGCACACCATATCCAGATGCGCCTGTAGTACGATGCTCTTGCGATTTTCATAGCCAGACGTTGCCGGGGCGTACAGCTTTACGTTGTTGGCTTCGTCACGCTCCCAACGGTAGCCATGCTGCTCCGCGTAGGCAATGATGTAATCGCTGACCGCTTTTTCATTGCCGCTGCCCCGCGGAATGCGGGTCAACTGCTCAAAATAGGAAAATACGCTTTGCGGCTCCAGTCCACACAATACATTCGTGCTCATAAGTACCTCCTGTTACCCGCGATCACCCCAGCAGGGGAACAATGATGCCGGCAAGGATCACGGAACCGATGGTCACGGTGATGAAACCGGCCACCGTCATCTGCGGCAGCAAATAGTTGCGCAGTGCGGACTTTTCCTCATCCGTCGTACCCACGCCATTGGCGATTTCCTCAGACAGCATCACTGTGGTGGGAAAGCCGAAAGTGCAGGTGATGCCCAACGCGATGTTCAGCCAGGCGCTCTGCTTCAGCACCTTGGACAGCAGGAACGCGAACACCACCACGCCGGCGGCACCCAGCAGCAGGACTACCAGCACGGGGATGAAGGACTGCACCAGTGTCTGGGGCGTGACCTTGGCCAGGGAAGAGAAAATGGTCATCAGGATGGAGAACAGCAGCAGGAAATAGGAATCGAGCTTGGACAGCGCGTTGCGGGGCAGGAAGCCCAGTTCGGTGAACAGCACGCCCATCACCAGACAGATGATGTACACGTTGACCTTGTCCTGCGTCAGCGCGGACAGCGCCGTACTGAGACTGGCCACCAGCGCCACCTTGGTGAAGTTGTAAACGGGCTTATTGGTCTTGCTGAAGAAGGACAGCGGACGCTTTTTCTCGCTGGCGGCATCTTCCGTCGTAACAGCCAGATACTTCTGCATCTTTTCCCGATCCTTTAGGAAAGCTCGGGCCTCACGGTTCAGGCAGAAGGAGCACAGGGGCACACCGATGAACTTCTGCAACGCAAAAATCAGGATCACCACTACACCCAGTGTATCAGTCAGCCCGACGTTTTCCAGCGCCTCGTTGACGATCATCAGCGCTACGGACGCACCGGCGAAGATAGGAGCGCCGGCAATGGCGGCATCCGTGCCGATGATGAACCGTCCCACAAATACGATGAGCAGCACACCCGCGGTGCAGCAGCAGAAACTGGCGATGACCGTTTTCCACTGGCGCATCAGTTCCTTCGTGTTCATAGTGGTGCCGACACCGACGACCAGCAGACTGGCACTGACCTTGCCCAGGGGCGCGATGCCAGCGGTGGTCACGATATCCGTGGGCAGACCGCACCAGAAGCCGATGAGCATCACGACGCACAGAACGAATACCAAAGAAAGAAGTCCTTTTGTCTTGACGGAGACGATATCGCCGATAGCATACAGCACAAGGCAGATCGTCAATGCATAAATCGCTGCCATAGTTTTCTCCTCCTAATATTTTTTGATGTCATAAGGATACCTCTCATTGAGGGGCAAAAAGGGATTACAGTTCGATTTCCAGCAGCAGGCCGCACAGGGACTTACCGTGCTTGTCCAGCGCCAGAGAGCGGGTCACGCCGCCGCCGAGACTGCCGAAGATCACAAAATTCAGCGCGTACAGGGTCGGAATCTCATACCGGTCCACATGGGTCACGCCCAGCGGAGCGAACTGCTCCATGACCTTCTCCGCCGTCAGTTTCTCTGCCAGAACGGCATAATCCTCCTGGCGGTAAGCACAGGCGGAAATAGTGGAGATGTTGCCCTTGTCTCCCGTGCGGGAGTGCGCGATGTCGTATACACGCATATTCACTCACCCCTTTCCCAGCAGACCGTGGGATGAACGTCTTCCTCCGGGATAAGCACCGAGGCGATGGAGAGCACCGACTCCACGCTGCTGCGGACGCCGCCGCCTCCGGCCGGGCCGTTGACATACAGCGCCTCGATCTCCCGGCCAATGACCTCCGCGTCCTCTTTCTTTTCCGTACGCACGGCTACCCGCAGCCGCACCTCGCTGAGCTGCGGAGCGGGGAACACCTTCTCCTGCTCCGCACCGTACAGACTGTTGACGCCGATCAGGTCGGTGCGCGTTTCGCTGTAATGCTTGTTCAGTAGGACAAGACGCTTTTGGATGACCTCCGCTGCCAGCTTCGCGCGCGCCACACAATTCCGACCACCATAGCTGATTTGGCCCTCACCGATGTAGCCGTCCTGATAGCCCACGCTGACCTTCAACGTGCCGGTGCGCTTTTTTCCCGCGGCACCCTTGACCTCGACCCGCCCGTCGGATAGCTCCTCCACGGAGAGCTGGGAGAAATCCGCGATCACATCGGGAGTGAAGTAATTGGCGGGATCCTGGATTTCATACAGCAGCTGTTCCGTCACCGTCTGGCGATCCAGTCTGCCGCCGGTCTGGGGCAGCTTCTCCAGCAGGATACGCTCATCCTCTGTAAATGTCAGGATGGGAAACCCCAAATTCCACAGCTCCGGCACATCCTTGACACCGGGATCCGCGAAATAACCGCCTGTGACCTGCGCACCGCACTCCAGCAGATGCCCTGCCACTGTGGCCTTGCCGAGAAAATCCACGTCGGCATCGTAATCTTTGCCGAATTCGTACATCAGCGGGCCGACGGCCAGCGCCGGGTCAGCCACCCGTCCGGTAATGACGATATCCGCGCCGTCCGCCAATGCCTGCGAGATCTGCCGTCCGCCGATGTAGGCGTTGGCGGAAACGATCTTATCCGCCAGCGTGTGCAGCGGCTCACCCGTCTCCATAATCGCGAGATCGCCGTATGCCGGTATCCGTTCCGTTACCTCGTCGCCGATAACAGCCGCGATCTTCAGATCAGTCAGGTCGTACTGCGCCGCCATTTTCCGCACCTTTTCGGCCGCGGCGACGGGATTGGCCGCCCCCATGTTGGTGATGATCTTCACTGGATGCTCCCGCAGCAGCGGCAGCACCCGCTCCATGCGATACTCCAGAAGTCGATTGTATCCCTTCTGCGGGTCCGCCGCACGATCTTTCTGCGCCAACGCGATGGTCCGTTCCGCCAAGCATTCAAACATGATGTAATCGACGTTGCCTCTGCGGATGTTTTCCAGTGCCGGCTCAATGCGGTCACCGGCATAACCGGCACCCGCAGAGATCCTGACCGCTTTCATCTCCTCCACCTCATTTGTCCAAAATTTCTGAAAATGCACTTTCGATGATTGCATTATATGGCCGAAACTGATATAATTCAAATCACTTATATTTATATAATTCATCAGTCAAAAGCATATCACAAAGGAGTGGCCCATGGAATACTTCAATCTGGAATATTACCGCGCCTTTTATACGGTGGCACAGACCGGCAATGTCACAAAGGCCGCCGAGCTGCTGTGCCTGTCCCAGCCCGCCGTAACCCGCTCCATCCACCGGCTAGAGGAGTCTCTTGGCTGCAAGTTGTTTACCCGCGTTTCCCGCGGCGTGCGGCTCACCGTGGAAGGCACGGCGCTTTTTTCCCATGTGGACAGCGCGTTCAAATCTTTGTCCAACGGCGAACGCGAACTAAAGCGGCTGGCCGCCTTTGAAGCAGGTACGCTGATCATCGGCGCTACGGAGACGCCGCTGTACCATTTCCTGCTGCCGAAGCTGGGACAGTTCCGGGAGATGCATCCCAATGTGACGCTTCAGGTGCAGGGCAGCTCCACACATGAGACGATTCAGATGCTCCGCGCAGAGCAGGCGGACGTAGTGCTGGCAGTTTCTCCGCTGACAGATGTGGAGGACTTGTCCGTGACTAATCTAGCCTCTTTTCGTGACGTGTTTGTAGCCGGCCCCAGATTCAAATCGCTGGCTGGACGGCATTTGTCTTACGATGAGATATTCCGGTTCCCCATCGTGGCGGTGGAGTCCGGCACCAGTGCCCGGGGCAATCTGGACGCATGGTTTGCCGAACAAGGGATGACGTTTTTGCCCAACTACTCTGTGCGTACCTCCTCCACCGTTATCCCGTTTGTGGAGCAGGGGCTGGCCATCGGCATTCTGCCATCTCTGTTCGCACAGAGCCTTCTGGCGCAGGAGGGCTTTTTCACACTCGATACAGAACCCATCCCTGCCCGCCAGATTCTGTTGGTGCATCGCGGCGAGGGTCGAGCCTCTCTGCTGTGCCAGGAATTCATACGGCTGCTGCAAAGCTGACAGGTTCTGGAATGACAGGGAATTGTAAAAAAAGAACACACCCACCCAAATATAAAAACGCCTTCTAAAGAAAGAGCTGCCATGAAGAACATTAGCACCTATAATTGTCGCATCTCTCGGCCTACGGTGGTCGCAGTCGCTTTCCAAATGGTCGCTGCGCTCACACCGCCGCGTAAGTCCATTACAGCCGACCACCGTTTCACCCCCATTCCATACACATAGACAGGCTGACACGCGTACATGCATCAGTCCATTTGTATGATGCTATTACAATGGCATAAAGGCTCCACGGGCCCTTGAATCCGCTTACCATAAGAAGTTGTGAGAAAACCGTGTTCAATAGCAGCCTTGTGCAAAAATAATCGTTCCGCATAACAGCGTCCTCCTTGCTTTTTGAGCCGTGCGGCTCATTTAGCTCCTCCTAAACGCAAAAAAGCGCTGGTTCGATGGTTCTACGAAACCAACAAACCGACGCTCCAAACTTTGTGAAACTTTTTTATGAAAAAAGCCCCCTTTTGCGAGGAAACTCCTCGTACAACAGGGGGCTGCATCCGATTATTTCGCCAGAAAACAGGAAAAGAGGGGTTCAAATCACGTTGAACGCCTCTCAGGCGGCTCTGACATCCATGCTTGAAACCGTTAAAATCGGGGTATAGGAACCCCGGAAAAGGCTTGATGCCATGCGGTTTTCACCGCATGGCATCTAAACCTGTTTGTTAACTTGGAGCGGGCGACGAGGCTCGAACTCGCTACCTCGACCTTGGCAAGGTCGCGCTCTACCAGATGAGCTACGCCCGCAAACGCAAGGTGAATTGTAGCAGAAAACACGCTGCTTGTCAACCCTGCATTTTTATTTTTTGTAAAAACGCTGCCGTCGCGGCACGGGCTACCGCATGAGGATCTCCACCACGCCGGCGTTGGCGGCGTTGGGATAGAAATTCGTCACCCAGCCGCTGCCGCCCATGGCGCTCTGCACCTGGTACACCGTCTGCTGCACCTGATAGGACTGTCCTTCAAAGGCGCTCAGCTGCACCACCAGCTCCGTTTTGCCTGCCTGGGCCGCCTCGGTCAGCAAATCGTGCAGGGCGGAGACATTGGTGGCATGGACGATGTCGATGAGCTGCTGCTCGGTCTTCTTATAGCCGATGGTCACGGTGATCTCGCTGTAATTCCGGGCGGAATCGTCCACGGTGTACTGGATATAGGACACCGCATAGGAGCCCATGGGCGTGTCCTTCTCCACCTCGCGGCAGGCCTTCTCCGCCGCGTCACCGGCATCCAGGCCCTCCTGGGCGTAATAGAGCCAGATGGTCCCCTCCTCCGCGTGGTTGCCCACGAAGATAAGGATATTGTTCACCAGATCCTGATAGGTATCTGCCCGCAGCACGTCCCGGCCCTCGCCCTCGTAATAGGTAGGGCTGTGGTCCTTGACCTCGTACCACTCCCGATTCAGCAGGCTGCCGCAGCCGGTCAGCGACGCCGCCAGCAACGCGCACAGCAGCGCCGCGCACCATCTCTTTACCATGTCCGCGCCCTCCATTCCATCTTGTTACAGCAGCTCCAGCTGCTTCTCCTCGCTGTCCTCCGGCTTCAGGAGCGCACCCGCCGCGGGGATGGTCCGCGTCCGGTAACGGGCACCGTTGACGATGCCGCATTCCGCCGCGGGAAGCACCTTTTCCAGCCGGTACTTGGGCTTGATGCTCATCACCTGCACGCCCTGGGTAGAACGGGTGGTCTTGGGCGAGAGCAGCGCCGTGTGCACCAGCAGAGCCCGGGGCTCGTTTGTCTCCAGCGCCAGCTCCGTATCCTCCGTCAGGTGTACGGCGCACACCAACGGGAACTTGTCGCAGTAGGCGCCGGTGAGCTTCCGCCGATTGGACACCGTGGCGTAGGCGCTCAGCGCCACACGGGCGGCACGGCCGTTCTCAAAGAAAAACACCACGCTGCCGCTGTAATCGCCCGGCAGGCACAGCCAGATCACATTCTCGCCGGCGTCCATGCCCAGCTTGGCGGGCAGGTAGTCGCCCAGGGCGGAGGCCTTCGTCTCGCCGAACTCACTGGCACGGCTCTTGTACACCTGGCACTTATCCGTGAACAGCAGCAGCTCTGTGCTGTTGGCGGCCTCGAAGTACTGCCGCAGGCCGTCGCCCTCCTTGAACTTCTGCTCGCCGGACATCCGCAGGGACTGGGGCGTGATCTTCTTGAAATAGCCCTCCCGGCTCAGGAACAGGTGGACGGGGTAGTCCTCTACCGGCTCCTCGTCCGGCTCCTCCGGCATCTCGTGACTGTATACGATCTCCGTCCGCCGTGGCACGGCGTACTTCTTCTTCACGTCCTCCAGCTCGCCGATGATGATCTTGCGGATGCGGCCCGGCTTGGCCAGGGTGTCCTCCAGGTCCTCGATCTCGTCCTGCAGGGCGCTGGTCTCCGCCACCCGCTTGAGGATGTACTCCTTGTTGATGTTCCGCAGCTTGATCTCCGCCACGTACTCCGCCTGCACCTGATCGATGCCGAAGCCGATCATCAGGTTGGGGATGACCTCGGCTTCCTCCTCCGTCTCACGGATGATCCGGATGGCCCGGTCGATATCCAGCAGGATGCGCTTCAGGCCCTGCAAAAGGTGAAGCTTTTCCTTTTTCTTATTCAGGATGAAGTACACCCGGCGCTTGACGCAGTCAGTGCGCCAGGCGGTCCACTCCTCCAGGATTCCACCCACGCCCAGCACGCGGGGCATACCGGCGATGAGGATGTTGAAGTTGCAGCTGACGGTATCCTGCAGGGGTGTCAGCCGGTACAGCTTGGCCATAAGCTTGTCCGGGTCCACGCCACGCTTCAGGTCGATGGCCAGCTTCAGGCCGCTGAGGTCCGTCTCGTCGCGCATATCGGCGATCTCCTTGACCTTGCCGGCCTTCACCAGCTCCGCCACCTTGTCCAGAATGGCCTCGATGGTGGTGGAGTAGGGGATCTCGTACACCTCGACGACGTTTTCCTTCTTATCGTACCGCCATCGGGCGCGGACCTTCAGGCCGCCGCGGCCGGTGCTGTAAATGGCCCGCAGATCGTCGCCGTCACAGATGATCTGGCCGCCGGTGGGAAAATCCGGTGCCAGCAGCGTGGAGGCGATATCGTGGGCGGGGTTTTTCAGATAGGCGATGGTGGTATCGCACACCTCACCCAGATTAAAGCCGCAGATCTGGCTGGCCATGCCCACGGCGATGCCCTGGTTGGCGGACACCAGCACATTGGGATAGGTGGTGGGCAGCAGGGCGGGCTCCTTGGTGGTGTTGTCGTAGTTGTCCACAAAGTCCACGGCATCGCAGTCCAGATCACGGAACAGCTCGGCGCAGATGGGGGCCAGCTTGGCCTCGGTGTACCGGCTGGCGGCATAGGCCATGTCCCGGGAGTACACCTTGCCGAAGTTGCCCTTGCTGTCCACAAAGGGGTGCAGCAGGGACTCGTTGCCCTTGGCCAGGCGGACCATGGTCTCGTAGATGGCCTGGTCGCCGTGGGGGTTCAGGCGCATGGTCTGGCCCACGATATTGGCGCTCTTGGTGCGGCTGCCGGTCAGCAGGCCCATCTTGTACATGGTGTACAACAGCTTTCGGTGGGAGGGCTTGAAGCCGTCGATCTCCGGGATGGCGCGGCTGACGATGACCGACATGGCGTAGGGCATATAGTTCTCGTCCAGCGTGGCGGTGATGGGCTGCTCCACCACCGCACCCCGCAGGCCCATCACGTTGGGATCGCCCGCGTGCCGTATTTCTTTTTCCTCGGTTTTCTTTTTTGCCATAGGAACGGTGTCCTTTCACTGTCTAAAGCCTGCTGCCGCAGGCCTTTTCTTTATAGCTTTGCACGGAGCAGATGTCCGGAGCACCGGCAAAGGCGTCAGATCTTCCGCCAAGACAAGGCGCAGGGGCGCAGCCATACTTTGTGTATGGCAAGCCGCTGCAACAAAGTATTGGCGCAAGAGATACGCCTTTGTCAGCTTACATCGATCATATCAAGGTACTTATAACCATTTTCAGCGATATAGTCCTTTCTGCCGGACAGGTTATCGCCCAGCAGCAGGTCAAATACCCGGGCCGTCTCCTCGGCGTCCTCCGGCAGCACCCGGATGAGCCGCCGCGTCTCCGGCGACATGGTGGTCATCCACATCATCTCCGGGTCGTTCTCGCCCAGTCCTTTGGAGCGCTGGACATTGACCTTCTTGCCCTCCAGCTTTTTCAGGATATCCGCCTTCTCCTTCTCAGAGTAGGCGAACCAGGTCTTCTCGCCGGACTTCTCTTTGCAGGTGATCTCGAACAGGGGCGTCTCGGCGATATAGACGTAGCCCTCCCGGATCAGGGTGGGGCACAGCCGGTAGAGCATGGTCAGGATCAGCGTGCGGATCTGGAAGCCGTCCACGTCGCCATCGGTGCAGATGACCACCTTGCTCCAGCGAAGGTTGCTCAGGTCAAACTGGTTCAGGTCCTTGACGGCCTTGCCGCTGACCTCCACGCCGCAGCCCAGCACCTTCATCAGGTCGGTGATGACGTCGCTTTTGAAGATACGGGGATAATCCGCCTTCAGGCAGTTCAGTATCTTGCCGCGGACGGGCATGAGGCCCTGAAATTCCGCGTCGCGGGACTGTTTGCAGGCGCCCAGGGCGGAGTCGCCCTCCACGATGTATATCTCGCGGCGCTCCACGTCCTTGGTGCGGCAGTCCACGAACTTCTGCACCCGGTTGGCAATGTCGATCTTTTCGGTGAGCTTTTTCTTCTGGTTGATGCGGGTGCGCTCCGCCGTCTCGCGGCTGCGCTTGTTGATGAGCACCTGAGCGGCGATCTTCTCCGCCGCGTCACGGTTCTCGATGAAGTATATCTCCAGTCGGCTGCGGAGGAACTCCGTCATGGCCTCCTGGATGAACTTGTTGGTGATGGCCTTCTTGGTCTGGTTTTCGTAGCTGGTCTGGGTGGAAAAGCTGCTGCTGACCAGGATCAGGCAGTCCTGCACGTCCGGGAAGGTGATCTTGGCCTCGCCCTTGACGTACTTGTTGTTGTCCCGCAGGTATTTGTCGATGGCCGACACCATGGCCGAGCGGGTGGCCTTCTCCGGGCTGCCGCCGTGTTCCAGGAAACTGGAGTTGTGGTAGTATTCGCACAGGGCGGTCTTGTTGGAGAAGCACAGCGCCACGCTGAGCTTCACCTTGTACTCCGGCTTGTCCGGCCGATCCCGGCCCCGGCGCTCCGCCTCCCAGTACACCGGCTCCGTCAGGGCATCCAGACCCGCCAGCTCCCGGATGTAATCCTCGATGCCGTGCTCGTAGACGAACTCCTCCGTCTCGTACTTTCCGGCGGCTGTCTCGTTTTTCAGCCGGAAGGTCACGCCGGCGTTGACCACCGCCTGCCGCCGCATCACGTCCCGGTAGTAGTCCACGGGGATATCGATATCGGTAAACACATCCAGATCCGGCAGCCAGCGGATGGTGGTACCGGTACGCTTTTTATTGCCGGTCTGTTCGCTGACCTCCAGCTTGCCCGCGATCTCGCCGCGCTCAAAGTGCAGCCGGTACTCCTTCCCGTCACGCCACACGGTCACGTCCATATAGCGGGAGGCGTACTGGGTGGCGCAGGAGCCCAGGCCATTCAGGCCCAGGGAGAACTCGTAGTTCTCGCTGTTCTCGTTGTCGTACTTGCCGCCGGCGTACAGCTCACAGAACACCAGCTCCCAGTTGTAGCGTCCCTCTTTTTCGTTCCAGTCCACCGGGCAGCCCCGACCCTGGTCATCCACCTGGATGGACCGGTCGGCGAACCGGGTCACGGTGATGAGCTTGCCGTGGCCGCCCCGGGCCTCGTCAATGGCGTTGGACAGTATCTCGAATACCGCGTGCTCGCAGCCCTCCAGCCCATCAGAGCCAAAGATGACGCCGGGCCGCTTCCGTACCCGGTCCGCCCCTTTCAGACTGGAGATACTTTCATTATCATAAGTCGCTTTCTTTGCCATATCTATCCTCCGGTGTATACCGATCACAATTCATTATACATTATATAGTATCGGCAGGCGTTTTGCAAGCGCTCACACGCCCCATTCCCCGCTGCTTCCGCAAGAAATGTTAGGTCCCCTGAAATATTGACTGGTTTACACAAAAAATAACCTGGCCGCAACCGGGCGCAGCCCTTTGTGTATAGGGTTTTGCACAGTTTCCACACCTTTTTCCACCAGCGTTATGTTACCTGATAATTCTCGTAAAAAGTTGCAAAAACACAGTTAATAGACATAATCAGGCGGCTTTTACTCTTATGCGTGTATACTTGCGTGCATATTCATTTGCTGTGCGCGCCTATCGGACGACACGCTGTTGAATAACCGTGAAACCACCTGTCCCCCAGGGCTTTTCGCCCACGCCCCTGACAAACTGCACAACGGGACAACGGCGGCGCGGCGCAACTTTTCCGTCACGGCGCAAAAAAGCCTCTTGCGCTCTGCCGGCAGGTGTGCTATGATGTGAATACAGTTGTTCGCAAGCGGCGGACACAGGGAGGAACGATATGGAGAAACAGAAATTTTACTTAGTCGCCGCCGACGCTCTGCCGGAGGTCTTTCTCCGGGTAGCAGAGGCCAAACGGATGCTGCAGGTAGGCGAGGCCGCCACCGTGGGCGACGCTGCCCGCCAGGTGGGTATCAGCCGCAGCGCCTTCTATAAATACAAGGACGCCGTACAGCCCTTCCAGAATATGCACGCGGGGCATATCATCACCTTTTATGCCCTGCTGAAGGACAACCCCGGCGTGCTGTCCAACTACCTGTCCATCTTTGCCAATTCCGGCGCCAACATCCTGACCATCAACCAGACCATCCCCACCAACGGCTGCGCCGGCGTGACCATCTCCGCGGAGACGGGCGATATGTCCGAGGAGCTGGATGATCTGATGACCCGTGCCGCCGCGGCGGAGGGCGTGCTCAAATTTGAGATTATGGCGGGATAATGCTCAGACGCAAAAAAGCAGGCACACTATGTGTGCCTGCTTTTTTGCAAGAAATATCCCCCCGGCTGACGCCGGGGGGATGCGTATTGCAGGGAGTTACTCCGCCTTGGGAGCCTCAGCGGCCTCGGCAGCAGCCTTGGCAGCGGCGGCCTTCTTCTCGGCAGCGGCCTTCTGCGCGGCCTTGAACTTCTCCTTCTCCTCAGGCGTGGGGATAGGCTCAATGGCGTTGCGCGGGCAGGCCTTGGCGCACATGGTGCAGTTCTTGCACTTGCTGTAGTCGATGACGGCCACGTTGTCCACAACGTGGATGGCGTCGAACTTACAGGTACGCTCACACATACCGCAGGCGATGCAGCTGTTGGCGCAGACCTTGGTAACGGCGGGGCCCTTGTCCTTGTTGGAGCAGTTGACAAACACCTTCTGCTTGTAGGGCACCTCCACGATCAGGTGGTGCGGGCAGGCAGCGCGGCAGGCGCCGCAGTTGGTGCACTTCTCCTTGTCCACCACGGCAACGCCGTTGATGACATGGATGGCGTCGAACTTACAGGCCGCCACGCAGGAGCCGAAGCCGAAGCAGCCGTAACGGCAGGCCTTGGCGTCGCCGCCGCAGACCTTGGTGGCCGCCAGACAGTCCTTCACGCCGCGGTACTCGAAGTTATCCTTGGCGTTGCAGCCGCCGTTGCACAGCACGTGAGCCACCATCTTGTCGCCGGAGGGAGCCTCCATGCCCATGATGGCCGCGATCTTGGCGGCATTCTCGGGGCCGGCGGGGGCGCAGGCGGTAACGGGAGCTTTGCCGGCCAGGATCGCCTCGGCGCAGCCGCCGCAGCCGGGATAGCCGCAGCCGCCGCAGTTGGCGCCGGCCAGACATGCCTGGATCTCAGGCAGACGGGGATCGACCTCGACCTCGAAGACCTTAGCGGCAACAGCGAGGATCAGACCGAACACAATGGCGAGTACGCCCAGAACGGCGATCGCGTATACAATAGTCATAGTTCCTTACCTCCTTACCAGACCTTCAGGCCGCTGAAGCCCATGAAGGCCAGAGCCATCAGGCCGGCGGTGACCAGCGCGATGGGGAAGCCGTCAAAGGCCTTGGGGTTGTCGCCGGAGACCTCCAGCTGCTCGCGGACCGCCGCGAACAGGAAGATGGCCAGCAGGAAGCCCAGACCGCCGGTGATGCCGTAGACCACGGACTCGATGAAGTTGTAGTCATTCTGGGTATTCAGCAGAGCCACGCCCAGCACGGCGCAGTTGGTGGTGATCAGGGGCAGGTACACGCCCAGCGCGGTGTACAGGGTGGGGATGTTCTTCTTCAGGAACATTTCCACAAACTGCACCAGACCGGCAATGACCAGAATGTAGGCCACGGTCTGCATGAACTCCAGATGCAGGGACACCAGCACCATGTTGATCAGGTAGCAGAATGCGGAGGCCAGGCCCATAACGAAGGTCACGGCGGCGCCCATACCGATGGCCGTGTCGATCTTCTTGGACACGCCCAGGAAGGGGCAGATGCCCAGGAACTGGGCAAAGATGAAGTTATTGGTCAGAATAGCGCCAAGAGAGATGGCGAGCAAGGTAGTCACACTCATAGCTTACTTGGCCTCCTTTTTCTTTTCGCTCTTGGCCAGAGCCCACTGCATCACAGCGATGAGGCAGCCCAGCGTCAGGAAGCCGCCCACGGGCAGCGTCAACACGCTGACACCGTACTCGGCGGGGAAGATCTCAACGCCGGGTGCGCTGCCCAGTGCGCCGCCGCCCAGCAGACCGCCGCCGAACGTGCCGGCGCCGAAGAACTCACGGAATACGCACATGACGATCAGCACGAGAGTATAGCCGATGCCCTGGCAGATGCCGTCCACCGCGGAGGCACCCACGCCGTTCTTGGAGGCGAAGCCCTCCGCACGGCCGAGGATGATGCAGTTCACGACGATCAGGGGGATAAACACGCCCAGAGAGCTGGACAGGGCGGGAACGAACGCCTTGAGCAGCAGATCCACGCAGGTCACGAAGCCGGCGATGACCACGATGTAGCAGGCGATACGCACTTCGTTGGGAATGATCTTGCGCAGCAGGGAGATGAAGATGTTGGAGAGGGTCAGGATAATGAGCACGGACACGCCCATGCCCAGGCCGTTGAAGAACGACGTGGTGATGGCCATGGTGGAGCACATACCCAGCACCTGCACCAGCACAGGGTTCTGTGTGATGAGGCCCTCTTTCAGTTGCTTACCGAAATTCATAAATGCAGCTCCTCCTTTCTTAGCCCAGCAGCTCGGCAACAGCCAGAGCGGCATTGGCGCCCATGTTGATGCCCTTGGTGGAGACGGTAGCGCCGGAGACGGCGATGATGTTCTTGCCCACCACCAGGGAGCCCGCGCCGCTCTCACCGATGAACTGAGCCAGGACCGGCTCGCCGGCGGCGTTGGGCTCGTTGCCCACGACCTTGGTGCCGATGCCGGACGTCTCGGCGTGGCTGACCACGGAGATGCCGGTGATGGCCTTGTCGGCGTCCACGCCCACCATCATCACGATGCTGCCCTGGGAGCCGGAGGCGGAGATCTTCATAACATAGCCGTTGTCGGCGCCGGCGGTGGTCATGGGATACAGCTCCACCAGCTTGCCGCCCTGAGAGGCAGCCGCCGCGGTCATGTCGTCGGTGATGTCCAGCTTGTCGCCAAACTCGCTGCCCTCGGGAGCCACAGCGCTCATGGCGATGCGGGTGTTCTCCGCATCGATGGCGGCGATCTTGTCGGCGGTCACGTTGTCAACCAGACCCAGCAGGGCGGCCACAACGAGGGAAATAACAGTCAAGGTGCCGGCGACCTTGAGAATAAACTTACCGGAGATCTTCATTACTTCGCCGCCTCCTTCTTTTCTTTCTTGGGCGCACCATAGATGACGGGACGGATGTACTTATCCAGCAGCCAGGTGGTGCAGTTCATGATCAGGATGGAATAGCAGACGCCCTCGGGATAGGAGCCGAAGCGGCGGATAAAGCAGGTCAGCAGACCGCAGCCGAGGCCGAAGATCAGCTGGCCGGGCTTAGTGACGGGGGAGGTGGCATAGTCGGTAGCCATAAAGATGGCACCCAGCATCAGGCCGCCGCCGAACACGTTGTACAGCATATACTGCACGTTGTCGATACCGGCGGGCGCCGCGATCAGGGTCAGGATGGCCACGGTGCCGATGTACGCCACGGGGATCTGCCAGGAGATGACCTTGCGGATGAGCAGGTAGACACCGCCCACCAGCAGACACAGGGCGGAGACCTCACCCAGGGAGCCGCCGACCTTGCCCAGGAACATATCGCCGATGGAGTAGTTGCTCATCAGGGTGGTGAACGCCTCCTCGGTGCCCTCCTTCATAATGGCCATGGGGGTGGCGGCGGAGGTGACATCGGGACGGATCTGGGGGATGGCCCAGGTGGTCATCCATGTGGCATAGCTGGCCAGCAGGAACGCACGGCCCGCCAGCGCGGGGTTCAGGAAGTTGCAGCCGATGCCGCCGTAAAGCTGCTTGACCACAACGATGGAGAAGAACGCGCCGATGATGATGACCCACCAGGGCAGATCAACGGGGCACACGAAGCTCAGCAGGATACCGGTGACCACGGCGGACAGATCGCCCACCATGCAGGACTTCTTCATGGCCTTGCGGTAGGCCCACTCAAAGAACACGCAGGATACCACGGAAACAGCGGTCAACAGCAGGGCCTTCCAGCCGAAGCAGTACACGCTCCAGGCCAGTGCGGGCAGCAGCGCGATGATCACGTCCAGCATGATGCTGCGGGTATCCTCGTTGGAACGGATGTGGGGGGAGGAGGACGCGATCAGCTTGAGATTCTTGTAATCAGTCATGGTTTACGCCTCCTTCTTTTCGGCAGCGGCCTTTGCTTCGGCCTCCGCCTTGGCCTTGGCGGCCATTCTCGCGTTGTTGACCTCCTGCTTGCCCAGACGGAACGCATGGGTCAGGGGCAGGCGGGCAGGACAGGTGTAGGTGCAGGCGCCGCACTCGATGCAGTCCATGCCGTGCAGCACGTTCTGCCAGGTGTCCACGTCGCCCTTCATCAGGTACTTGTACATGAAAATGGGCTCCAGACGGATGGGGCACACGCCCACGCACTTGCCGCAGCGGATACACTGGGGATCCTCGACGTACTGCTCCTCCTTGTCGGCGAAGGCCAGCATGGCGCCGGTGCCCTTGCCCACGGAGACGTCCACGTCGTACTGGGCCAGGCCCATCATCGGGCCGCCCATGATGAGCTTGTAGGTCTCGTCCTTCAGGCCGCCGCAGGCGTCAAACAGCTTGGTAATGGGGGTGCCGATGGGGCACTCGATGTTCTTGGGCTCGATGACGCCGGAGCCGGAGACGGTGACGATCTTGTTGACCACGGGCATACCCTCATACACCGCGCGGTAGATGGCGCAGGTGGTATTCAGGTTGAAGATGCAGCAGCCCGCGTCGGCAGGCAGCTTGCCGCTGGGCACCTGACGGCCGGAGACGGCCTGGACCAGCTGCTTCTCAGCGCCCTGGGGATAGCGGGTGTGCAGGACCTCCACCACCACGGGGGCGTTCAGCTCCGCGATCTTGGCGTTCAGGACGTCAGCCGCGTTCTGCTTGTTGGCCTCGATGCCGATGTACACCTTATCCACGCCGAAACACTTGGCCAGCAGGGTCGCGCCCTTAATGACCTGCTCCGGACGCTCCAGACAGGTGCGGTGGTCGCCGGTGATGTACGGCTCGCACTCCGCGGCATTGATGATCACATAGTCCACCTTGCCCAGACCGGAAGAGATCTTCACATGGGTGGGGAACGTCGCGCCGCCCTGGCCGACGATGCCGGCGTTCTTGACGATCTCCACCAGCTGCTCGGGCGTCAGGCTGTCGGGATCCGCCACGGGCTTAACTTCCTCGGAGACCTCATCCTGGAAATCGTTTTCAATGACCACGGACATCATCTTGCCGCCCATAGAGAAGGGACGGGGCTCCACGGCCTTGACCGTGCCGGAGATGCTGGCGTGGATGGGGGCGGAAACAAATCCGCCGGGTTCGCCGATCCTCTGTCCAATTTTAACCTTGTCGCCTACCGCTACAATAGGCTTGCAAGGCGCACCGATGTGCATAGACATGGGAATGACCACCTCAGCCGGCGCCGCCAGCTTTTCGATGGCCTTTTCATTGGTTGCGGCCTTCATGTCGTTGGGATGAACGCCGCCAAAGAATGCTTGTGCCATTGTCTTCACCTCATCTTACTACCGGGTGGCGCTATGCCACCGCATACTGTCTTAAATATTACAACAAAACTTTTCTCTTGTCCAGCCCCGCGTTGAAATTCCCACGTTTTTTTGCGGTTTTTGTCGGAAACTTCACCGGCAAAGACCGCCTCTTGTGTTTTTCGGGCAGCTGTGCTACACTATACGGTAGAGGGGCGGACACCGCCGGAAAAAACTTCCTGCACTGCGGCAGACGGTCCTCCGCCGGATATCAAACTCTATTCCGAAAGGATGGTATTTTAGTATGGTACTTGACCGTGGTTCCCTGAAGCGGGAGTCCAAGGCGCTGCTGAAAACCGCACAGGTCAGCCCTTACCTGTTTACGCTGGTGCTGCTGGCCATCATGTTCGTCATCAACGGCATCAGCGACTATGTGCAGATGGACGACGAGTTCGCCTATGTCTACTCCCTGCGGTTCGATATGGATCTGAGCTTCCTGGCGCTGCACCGGGCGTTCCCCGCTTTTGCGGTGTGGTTCGTGTCTATCGTGTGCACGCTGCTGGGCGTAGTGCTCAACGTCGGTGCGTCCCTGTACCACCTGGGCATCCGTCGGGGTGAGGAGATGCCCTTCGTCACCCTGTTCGATGGCTTCGCCTTCGTCGGGAAGATCATTCTGCTGTATGTCGTGCAGGTCATCTTCATCTCCCTGTGGACGCTGCTGCTGGTGATCCCCGGCATCGTGGCGGCCTACCGCTACCGCTTTGCTATGCTGAACCTGTGTGAAAACCCGGAGATCGGCGTCATGGAGGCCCTCAACATGAGCAAAGCCCAGACCCTGGGCTTCAAGTGGCAGCTGTTCGTGCTGGATCTGAGCTTTATCGGATGGAATATTCTGGTGGGTCTGACGCTGGGCATTCTGGATATCTGGGTGGCGCCGTACATCGCCCAGAGCAACATCGCCTTCTTCCAGGAGATCAAAAAGATCAAGGGCGTAGGCTTCTTCCCGCCGCGGCCGGAGGATGACGATCAGTTCCGCCCCCATGACCCCTTTGGCGAGGATAACTGGTAATATGCAGAGAACAAGCCCCGGGGCATCGCTCCGGGGCTTGTTGTATTCACGCTTCGGCGGGAGCCGCTTCCTCTGCCTGCGGCATCTCAGCCGGGGCGCTGCCGTCGAAGGGCGTCTCCAGACAGGTCAGGTCCCGCAGGCACCTGCGGAAGTCGTGACAGAAGGCGGCGTACTCATAACCGGTGCAGATACGCTCGTCCATAACGATGCCCAAAGGCATCATCTTCTTGGTCAGGTCACCGTTCATGTAGTTAGGTACCGGCTTGCCCATGCAAACGAACACGCTGGTGGTGCCGAATTCATAGCAGTGGTGGTGGATGTAGCTGGTCTTGATAGAAGCCAGGTTGGTGATGAACATACTGGTGTGGAAGGGGCTCAGGTCGATGATCTTCCGGGGCAGCAGGCCATGCTTGTCCAGATGGTAGGCCAGCCAGATCACGAACTTGGGCAGGCCGGGGATGGAGAACATCATCTTGGCGAACTTGTCGGTGCTGTTCTTCTGCTCCGTCTGGCTGTTGACGGCGATGGCATCGGCGATCTTCTGGTTGATGGTGAAAATAGTGTCCTTGGGCTCCAGATAGATCTTCAGCGTCGTCTCATCCGGGCTGCCGTCGGCCCGCTTTTTCAGGATGACAAAGGAGACGCAGAAATGGTTGCGCTCATAGAGATGACTGTTGACCACAAACCAGTTGAGCTTGGGGTTGGTCTGATAGGCCTTGTAATAGGCGGCGATGATCACCGCCATGTGGTTGATGCGGATCCCAGCGCGCCGTTTTTCGCGGATATAGGCCTTGATGCCCTCCTCGTCGATGTTTTCGGTGATGGTGTTCCAGGCATCGTACCGCTTGGGCATGATGTAGGGAATGGCTGCCACGATGGGGGGCAGGTCCTTTACTCGCTTTCCGTCAGGGCGCATGAGCAGTTCCTCGATTCTGTCTGTATTGTATCCATCATAGACCATATGGCCGCGGATTGCAAGCTGTTGTTTTCTTTTCCGAACAGGTGCGGAAAAGAAATTTTTTCTTTACCTTTCCGCACGATGTTGATATAATAAAGTATTAGTAATGTTATCATGGGATGAAAGTTCCATTTATCATGCAGAGAGGAAGGTGACCGCCGTGCGGTTCAGCAAGTGGCATATCGCGCCGGAAAAGCCGGAGGCGCAGGCATGTCTGCGCGCGGCCGGCTATCCCTATCTGGTGGCCGCCGTGCTCTCCGCCCGCGGCATCGAAACGCCGGAGCAGGCCGCCGCCTTTCTGGAGCGTGAGGACAAGCTGACCATCAGTCCCTTCCTGATGCGGGACATGGACAAGGCCGCGGCGCGTGTGCAGCAGGCGATCGCGAATGGCGAGAGGATCGCCGTGTTCGGCGACTATGATGTGGACGGCATTACCGCCACCTGTATTCTGGTAGACTATCTCAAGAGCCGGGGCGCCGACGTGGTGCACTACATTCCCCGGCGCATCGAGGACGGCTACGGTCTCAGCCGTGACGCCATCAAGGGCCTTTTCGACCAGGGCGTGCGCCTGCTGGTAACGGTGGACTGCGGCATCACCGGTGTGGAGGAGGTGGACTACGCCAACTCACTGGGGCTGGACGTGGTCATCACCGACCACCACAAGTGCCGGGAGGTCCTGCCCCGGGCCGTGGCTGTGGTGGACCCCCACCGGGCGGACTGCGCGTACCCCTTCAAGCATCTGGCCGGCTGCGGCGTGGCGCTGAAGCTGGTGCTGGCCCTGGGCGGGCCGGACCGGGAGGAGCCTCTCTTTGCCCGGTACTGCACGCTGGCGGCCATCGGCACGGTAGCGGACGTCATGCAGATGTCCGGCGAAAACCGCACCATCGTCTCCCGCGGGCTGGCCACGCTGGAGCACTCGGACTTTATCGGCCTGCACGCCCTGCTGCGGGAGGCGGGTCTGAGCGGGAAGGAGATCTCCTCGGTGCAGATCGGCTTTGTGCTGGCGCCGCGGATCAACGCTGCCGGACGCATGGGCGCGGCGGACAAGGCGGCGGAGCTGCTGCTGTGCACCGATCCCGCCGCGGCGGAGGCCATGGCTAAGGAGCTGTGCGCCCTGAACCGGGAGCGCCAGAACGTAGAGCAGGATATCTACACCCAGGCGGAGGAGATGATCGACCGGATGCCGGAGCGCCAGCGCAGCGCGCTGGTGCTGGAGAGCAGCCGGTGGCACCAGGGCGTGGTGGGCATCGTGGCCAGCCGCCTGTCGGAAAAATACTCCCGGCCCAGCTTTATGATCCATCTGAACGGCAGCACCGGCAAAGGCAGCTGCCGCAGCTGGGGCGGCTTTAATCTGTTCGCCGCGCTGGAAAACTGCAAGGACCTGCTGCTGGGCTTCGGCGGACATGAGCTGGCGGCGGGCTTTACCATCGACCGGGACAACATACCGGCCTTCCGGGACCGGATGAATGAATACGCCCGCAGCTACTGCGGCGGACAGCAGCCGGAGTCGGCGCTGGAGATCGATGTGGCCATCGCCCACCCCGCCGCGGTGACGCTGGAGGAGTTGGAGGCCCTGTCCGTGCTGGAGCCCTATGGCAGCGGCAACGCCAGACCGCTGTTCTGCCTGCTGGGCGCCACGCTGCTGCGGACCCAGAACGTGGGCCAGAACCGGCATCTGAAGCTGCGGCTGGGCAAGGGCTGCGCCCAGTTCGACGGCATATTCTTCTCCACCGTGGCCGAGCGCTGCGGGTGCCATCCGGGCGACCGGGTGGACGCGGCATTTTATTTGCAGATCAATGAGTTCCGGGGCAGCCGGACGGTACAGCTGCAGATGGTGGACATCCGGCCCTCCCTCTGCGCCAGCGGGCGGGAGCAGGAGGCGCTGACACTGGCCCACCGGTGCGCCGCCGGAAAGGCCGTTTCTCTGCGGGAGGCGCGGCGGGCGCTGCCCACCCGGGAGCAATTCGCCGCCGCCTGGCGGTTTTTAGACCGGACAGTGCCCGAGGACGGGCTGACCACAGACCGCTTGCCGCTGCTGCGGCTGATGGCGGCGGAGCTGGGCGGCGCGGAACCGGTACTGCGGGCAGCCATGTGCGCCGCGGTGTTCCGGGAACGGGGATTGCTGGACTGGCAGCTGAACGGCGACGCCATCACGCTGCATCTGCGGCGGGGACAACACGTAGCACTGGATCAGTCGCCGCTGATGAACACGCTGCAAAACGATAACGAGAAGGGAGGCGGTGCGCTGTGACAACTCAGGAGCAATACGAACATCTTGTGGAGACGGTAAAGGGCTACAACCCGGCGGCGGGCTTTGACCAGATACGCGCCGCCTATGAATTCGCTGATACCCACCACGCGGGGCAGAACCGCAAGGACGGCTCGCCCTTTATCACACATCCCCTGGCGGTGGCACAAATCGTGGCGGAGGAGCTGCACCTGGACACAGAGTCCATTGTGGCGGCCCTGCTGCACGACACCATCGAGGATACCACCGCCACCCACGAGGAGCTGGCAAAGCTGTTTTCCCCTACGGTGGCGGATCTGGTGGAGGGCGTCAGCAAGCTGACGCGGGTACACTACACCTCCAAAGAAGAGGAGCAGATGGAGAACCTGCGGAAGATGCTCATGGCCATGGCCAAGGACATCCGGGTCATCCTCATCAAGATCTCCGACCGGCTGCACAATATGCGGACCATGGAGTACCAGACGCCGGAGAAGCAGAAGCAGAAGTCCTTTGAGACTATGGAGATCTACGCTCCCATCGCACACCGACTGGGTATGCAGAAGATGAAATGGGAGCTGGAGGATCTGTCGCTGAAGTATCTGGACCCGGTGGGCTACCGGGAGATCACCGAGGCGCTGGACGAAAAGGCCGCGGAGTACGACGGGTTCATGTCCGCCGTGCACGACCGCATCGTCACGCGGCTGAAGGAGGAGGGCATCGACGCCACGGTCTACGGCCGGATGAAGCACCCCTACTCCATCTACCGCAAAATGTACACCCAGAACAAGAGCCTGGACGATGTGTTTGACCTGTTCGCCTTCCGGGTCATCGTGGACACGGTGGCGGACTGCTACAACGTGCTGGGCATCATCCACGACCTGTTCAAGCCCATTCTGGGCCGGTTCAAGGATTACATCGGCACGCCGAAGCCCAATATGTACCAGAGCCTGCACACCACGGTGGTGGGCGAAAGCGGCATCCCCTTCGAGGTACAGATCCGGACGAAGGAGATGCACGAGGTGGCGGAGTACGGCGTGGCCGCCCACTGGAAGTACAAGCAGAACGGCCAAGGCGCCGGGGACGAGCGCAGCTATGAGTGGGTGCGCCGCCTGCTGGAAAACCAGGAGGACGCCGACGCCGAGGACTTCATCCACTCACTGAAGGTGGATATGTTCGCCGACGAGGTGTTCGTGTTCACGCCCAACGGCGATGTCATCAACCTGCCGGCGGGCGCCACGCCCATCGACTTCGCCTATACCATACACTCCGCCATCGGCAACCACATGGTGGGCGCCAAGGTCAACGGGCGGATCGTGCAGTTCGACTACCACCTCCGCAACGGCGACGTGGTGGAGGTGATGACCAGCAAATCCGCCCACGGCCCCAGCCGCGACTGGGTGAAGATCGCCCGCAGCAGCAACGCCCGCAGCAAGATACGCCAGTGGTTCAAGAAGGAAAAGCGGGACGAGAACATCGTCAACGGGCGGCAGAGCTTCGAGTCGGAGCTGAAGCGCACCGGCGTGACGCTGAAGGAGCTGACCAACGAGGAGAACCTGCCCGGCGTGCTGAAGAAGCTGTGCTTCACGTCACTGGACGATATGTACGCCGCCATCGGCTACGGCGGCATCTCCGCGCTGAAGGTCATGGGGCGGCTGCGGGAGGACATCCAGCGCATCATCCACCAGCACCAGACGGAGCGGCAGGAGGAGGTGCCTGTGGCGGATCAGCCGCAGCTCATGCGCCCCGCCGTGCCCCAGCGCACCAGAAGCGAGCAGGGCATTGTGGTGGAGGGACTGACCAACTGCCTGGTGAAGTTCTCCAAGTGCTGCACCCCTGTGCCGGGAGACGATATCGTGGGCTTCATCACCCGCGGCTACGGCATCTCCGTCCACCGGGCGGACTGTCCCAACGCGGACCCGGCCCGGCGCAAGCCCAGCGAGGCGGGCCGGTGGATCAAGGTCTCCTGGGGCAGCGACACGCGGGAGAGCTACCGCACCACGCTGGAGATCACCGCCAAGGACCGCATCAACATTATCATGGACGTGTCCACGGTGCTGTCCAGCACCAAGACCCACGTCTCCTCGCTGAATGCCCGGAGCACGCCGGACGGCTTTGCCCTGCTGTCGCTGGACATCGACGTGCCGGACAGTGAGCAGTTGCGGACCGTCATGCGGCGCCTGGAGCAGATATCGGGCGTCATGCGGGTGACAAGACCGGCCGGATAAGACCGATGTGAATACAAACAGTATAAAGGAGATAGAATTATGCGTGCTGTATTGACCCGTGTAAAACACGCCAGCGTTTCCGTGGACGGCAAGGTCATCGGACAGATCGGCGAGGGCTTTTTGGTGCTGCTGGGTGTGACCCATGAGGACACCGAGGCACAGGCGGTAAAGCTGGCCGACAAGCTGACGGGCCTGCGTATCTTTGAGGACGAACATGAAAAAATGAACCGAAGCCTGACGGATGTGGGCGGAGAGCTGCTGATCGTGTCCCAGTTCACGCTGTACGCCAACTGCAAGAAGGGCCGGCGGCCGGACTTTCTGGCGGCGGCGCGGCCGGAGGTGGCCATTCCCCTGTACGAAAAGTTCGTGCAACTGTGCCGGGACAAGGGCTTCCACACCGAGACGGGTGAATTCGGCGCCTATATGCAGGTGGACAGCCTGAACGACGGACCACTGACCATCATTCTGGACACCGACACCCTGTAAGGAGGACACCATGACCATCAAAACACTGCAAGTGGGCCCCATCATGACCAACTGCTACCTGCTGTGCGACGAGGACGCGAAGGTCTGCGCCCTGATCGACCCCGGCGACGATGCCGCCCGGGTAGAGAAGCTGGTGGAGCAGAGCGGCTGCGCGCTCAAGTACATCCTGCTGACCCACGGGCACTTTGACCACACCTCCGCCGTGCGGCCCCTGTTGGAGCGATACCCGGACGTACCGGTGTACATCCACGAGAAGGACAGCGTGGCCGGGCGGGGCGGCGAGCTGCTGTTCACCCGGGTGGACGAGCAGCACCAGCGGTATTATAAGGAGGGCGACATGCTGCCCCTGGGCGGGCTGTCCCTGCGGGTCATGGAAACACCGGGCCACTCCGAGGGCTCCGTGTGTCTGCTGTTGGACCGGGAGCACGTGATCTTTGCCGGGGATACCCTGTTCCGCTGTTCCTGCGGACGGTGCGACTTCCCCGGCGGCAGCTATCCCAAGATGCTGACGTCGCTGGGACGGCTGGCGGTGCTGGAGGGGGACTGGCGGGTCCTGCCCGGCCATGACCGGGAGACGACGCTGGACTTTGAGCGCCGCATGAACCCCTATATGCGGCAGGGGACGGCGCAATGAAGCTGAACCTGCGCGGTCACGAGGACCGCTACGCCATCGAGCAGAGCCTGCTGGCTTTTTTCCCGGAGGAGCGCCCGGTATATGAGGGCGAGGACGGGGACAGCCACGCGGAGGTCACACTGCATGAGGGCAATGTATATGCCACCGGGGTCACGACACTGACCTATGGCGGCAAAACGGCGCGGGGCGAGGCCCGCGTTCGGACCGCAGGCGTTTCCGACGCATACGAACGGGAACGCCTGCGTCAGCGTGCGCTGAAGCTGTCCTTTTTCCGGGCGGCCCGGGACGTCACCGGCGTGACGCCCAGCTGGGGCGCGCTGACGGGCATCCGCCCGGCCAAGCTGGTGCGGACCATGCTGGAGGACGGCATGACCCCCGCCCAGGCGGACCGGGTGCTGCGGGATACGTACTGCGTCTCCCCGGCGCGGCGGCGTCTGGCGCTGGAGAGCGCCGAGGCGGGCCTGAAGGCCAGGAGCGACCTGCGCCCCGAGGACATCTCTCTGTACATCGGCATCCCCTTCTGCCCCACCCGCTGCGCCTATTGCAGCTTCGTATCGGCATCAGTGGAAAAGTCCTTCAAGCTGATGGAGCCGTATCTGGCGGCGCTGACGGCGGAGGTGGAGGCCGCAGGCCGCATGGTGAAGGAGACGGGCCTGCGGATCAAGTCGTTCTACATGGGCGGCGGCACGCCCACCACCCTGTCCGCCAGTCAAATGGATGCGCTGCTGACGGCGGTGAACCGGAATTTCGACCTGTCCGACTGCGTGGAATACTGCATCGAGGCGGGACGGCCGGACACCATCGACCGGGAGAAGCTGCAGGTGCTGCTGGATCACGGTGCGGACCGGATCAGCGTAAATCCCCAGTCGCTGGAGCCCCGGGTGCTCTCCGCCATCGGCCGGAAGCACAGCCCGGAGGATATCGAAAAGGCCATGGAGCTGGCCACGTCCATGGGCTTTCCCCATGTGAACATGGACCTGATCGCCGGGCTGCCCGCCGACACACCGGAGGGCTTTCGCCGGACGTTGGATACGTGCCTGACCTTCGGCGCGGACAACATCACCGTGCACACCCTGAGTCTGAAGAAGGGCAGCCGCATCCTGCTGGAGGGCCTGCCTATCCCCTCGGCGGAGGACGTGGCGGCCATGCTGGACTACGCCGACCCGGCGCTGCGGGAAAAGGGCTTCGCCCCCTATTACCTCTACCGCCAGAAATATATGTCCGGCAGCTTTGAGAATGTAGGCTGGTGCATATCCGGGGCGGAGGGCCTGTATAATATCTACATCATGGAGGAGCTGCACAGCATCCTGTCCCTGGGCGCAGGCGGCTCCACCAAGATGGTGGACGCAAAGCGGAACCGCATCGAGCGCGTGTTCCACCCCAAATTCCCGCTGGAGTATATCCAGCGGCCGGAAAAGCTGACGGAGAATTTAGAGGCGTTCCGCCGCTTCCATCAGGAGATGGCGCGGTGAGATAAGGAGGCACCATGACCCACCGGCGGCAAAACTTCATGGGCGGCGCGGCCATTCTGGCCGGGGCTGTGGCGGTGACAAAGCTGCTGGGTGCCCTGTACAAGATCCCGCTGGGGAACCTGCTGGACCGGGAGGGCATGGCGCATTTCTACGCCGCGTACAACATTTACAGTCTGCTGCTGGTGCTGTCTACAGCGGGACTGCCGGTGGCCCTGAGCCGCATGGTGTCCCGTGCCGCCGCCCAGCGGCGCTATGGCGCCGTGCGCCGCTGCCTGCACCTGGGCCTGGCCCTGCTGGCGGCGCTGGGGCTGGTGTGCTCCGCCGTTATGTGTCTGCTGCCGGAGGCCCTGGCCGCCGCACTCCACGATCCGGACGCGGCCCCGGCCCTGCGGACGCTGGGGCCGGCGGTGCTGCTGGTATGCCTGTCGGCGGCGCTGCGGGGCTATTCCCAGGGGCTGGGCGATATGGTGCCTACCGCCGCCGGACAGGTGGCGGAGTCCGCCGGCAAGCTGCTCATCGGGCTGGGGCTGTGCCTGTACCTGCTGCGGCAGGGTGCGGGGACGGACCTGTGCGCCGCCGGGGCCATCGGCGGTGTCACCGCCGGGGCGGGCCTGGGCCTGCTGGTCACCGCCCTGCTGCTGCCCCGGCGGGCCGCACTGCCGGAAGTGCGCGACGTACCCCCGGCAAACAGCCGCGTATTGCGGGAGCTGCTGCGGACCGGCATACCCATCACCGTGGGCGCGGCGGGCATGAGCCTGATCACCCTGCTGGACCAGGCGCTGGTGACGGCCACCCTGCGGGACACGCTTGGCTATACAACGGCGGAGACCACCGCCCTGTATGGCGAATATACCTTCGGCATGACCCTGTTCATGCTGCCGCCGTCGTTTATCTATCCCCTGTCGGTAAGCCTGATGCCGGCGGTATCCGCCGCGCTGACCCGCCGCGACCGCACTGCTGCCGGAATAGCGGCCGGGGCGGCGCTGAAGCTGACGGTGCTGGCGGCCCTGCCCGCCGGCATGGGACTGTCGGTGCTGGCGGGGCCTATCCTGCACCTGCTCTATCCCGCGGTGCCGGAGACCGCCGAGGCGGCGGCCTATCACCTGACGTTCCTGGGTCTGGCCTGTGTGTTCGTATGCCTGATGGTGGCCACCAACGGCGTCCTACAGTCCTACGGCCACCCGCTGCTGCCGGTGATCTCCCTCCTCTGCGGCGGCGTACTGAAGATCGTCACCAACTACCTGATGGTGGGCGATCCCGCCACGGGCATTCGGGGCGCCGCGGTGAGCACACTGTACTGCTACGCGCTGATCGCGGTCATCAACCTGGCAGCCATCGCACGGCTGGTGCCGGAGCGTCCGGGGTATATCTCCCTGTTTGCCAAGCCCGTTCTTCTGACGGCGGTGATGGCGCTGGCGGCCCGGTCCGGCTATGGCCTGTTCTGCCGCCTTCTGCCCGAGAGATGGGCGGTACTGCCGGCGGTGCTGCTGGCCGCCGTTGTATACGTGGTGCTGGCGCTGGCCATCGGCGCCGTGACGCGGCAGGATCTTCAGACCCTGCCGAAAGGGGAAAAGCTGGCTGACCGGCTGCATTTGCGGTAAAATTCCTGAAATGCAGCGAACTTTTCCCCAGTTGCAGTGGAAAACCTCTTGCAATAGGAGCGTAAGTATGATAAATTTTACAAGGAAACCACGCTATGGCTACGAAGATCTGCTGGAGATCATCCGGCTGCTCCGTTCGCCGGAGGGCTGTCCCTGGGACCGGGTGCAGACCCACCAGTCCATCCGCCGAGGAATGCTGGAGGAGGCCTACGAGGCCGCCGAGGCCATCGATACGGACAACGCCGCACTGCTGAAGGAAGAGCTGGGCGACGTGCTCATGCAGGTGGTGTTCCACGCCGGCATCGAAGCCGACGCCGGGCGCTTTGACATGGATGACGTATGCGACGGCGTGGTAAAAAAGCTGCTGTACCGCCACCCCCACGTGTTCGGCGATGGTCAGGCGGAAACGGCAGACACTGTGCCCGCCAGTTGGGAGCAGCTGAAGCGGCAGGAGAAGGGCCAGAAAACCACTGCCGATGCGCTGGATGCCGTGGCCCGCAGTCTGCCAGGTCTGTGGCGGGCGGAGAAGATACAGAAGAAGGCTGCGGAGGCGGGCTTCGACTGGCGCGACGTCTCCGACGCGCTGGACAAGCTGGACGAGGAGACTGCCGAGCTGCGGCAGGCTGTGCGCGGCGGCACCAATGTCGAGGAGGAGCTGGGCGACGTACTGTTCGCCGCCGTAAAGGTGGGTCGCTTCTGCGGCGTGGACCCGGAAACAGCTGTCAACGGCACCTGTGAAAAATTCATTCGCCGCTTCCGCGCGATGGAGGAGGCCGCGGCCGCAGAGGGCCGCAGCCTGTCCGACATGACGCTGGAGGAGATGACCGCCCTGTGGAACGGGGCCAAAGAATGTTCTTAATGCGATACAACATCGTTTTAGGATAGCCGCCCATTGCGGCAATTACCAACGAAAATTTTTGGGAGGAAATAACATGAATAAGACTGAACTGATCGCCGCTGTCGCTGAGAAGACCGGCCTGTCCAAGAAGGACTCTGACGCTGCCGTCAACGCCGTTCTGAACACCATCACCGAGACCCTGAAGGCTGACGAGAAGATCCAGCTGGTGGGCTTTGGTTCCTTCGAGACCAAGAAGCGCGCTGCCCGCACCGGCCTCAATCCCCGCACCAAGACGCCCGTGCAGATCGCCGCTACCAAGATCCCCGCTTTCAAGGCCGGCAAGGCCCTGAAGGACGCCGTGGCAAAGTAAGCTGACGTATGCAAAGGCTGGTGTGGCGACACACCAGCCTTTCTTATAGGAGGGACCCCATGCGTTTGGACAAATATCTGAAGGTCTCGCGGCTCATCAAGCGCCGCACCGTGGCCAATGAGGCCTGCGACGCCGAGCGTGTCACCGTCAACGGCCGGGTACAGCGGGCATCCTACGACGTGAAGGTGGGCGATGTGATCGCGATCCGTTTCGGCGCAAGAACGCTGACGGTGGAGGTAGTATCCGTCACCGAGAACGTGGGCAAGGACGCCGCCGCGGCCATGTACAAAGAGGTCTGAGGACAAACCCGGCATAAAAGAACAAGCCCCCTCATACGATGGTAAAAAATGCATCCCGGCACAGGGCCGGGGCGCGAAAACCGTATCGTAGGAGGGGACTTTTTATGCCGTATGATATCACCGATCCTGCCGCCGCCCACCGCTTACAGCTGGAGGGGCGGGAGAAACTCACCGTCTCCGGTGTAGAGGACGTAGAGCGCTTCGATGACCAGTGCATCGTGCTGCGTACCGGCGCGGGCGTGCTGGTGGTCAGCGGAGAGAGCCTGCACATCGGCAAGCTGAGCCTGGATGGCGGCGAGCTGCACGTGGATGGCCGCATCGACGCGCTGACCTATGAGGATGCGCCGGAGACCCGGGGCGGCGGGCTGTTCAGCCGCCTGTTCGGCTGAGGTGGGGACCGTCGTCTCCGAGCAGCTGCGCGCATACCTGACCGCGGCGGCCCTGGGCGCGGCGGCCGGGGCCGTCTATGACCTGCTGCGGCTGGTGCGGCTGCGCCGCCGGCGGGACCGGCGGCTGACCCATGGGCTGGACGCAGCGTTTCTGCTGCTGGTCGCTCCGGCCCTGCTGTGGTACGCCCTGCGGGTAGGGCAGGGCGAGCTGCGGCTGATCATGCTGACCGCCATGGGCCTGGGCGCGGCGGTGTATCTGCTAGCGCTCTCGCCGCTGATGCGTCCGCTCTGGGACTTCTGGCTCAGCGCCGCCGCGAGCACAGGCCGGCTGCTGTGGTGGCCGGTGAAAAAATTTACGGCGGCGGCGAAAAAAGTCTTTATTTTCTGTCGGAAGTGCGTTATGATAAGAAAAAAGCGCGCTGCGGAAAAGGAGGCGGAACGCCATGCAGAAAGGGCAGGCGCACGCAAAGAAGCGCCGGACAAATCCCATATTGCTGCTGGTCATTCTCGCTCTGGTGGTGTTTTTAGGCGTGGAGCTGATCCGGGTGGGCAAGCGGCTGAACGAGGCCGCGCAGCAGCAGGCCACGCTGGAGAGACAGCTACAGCAGCAGACCCAGGAGAACCAGGCGCTGGAGTCCGACCTGGCCAAGAAGGATGACGAGGAGTTCATCAAGGGCTTGGCCCGCGACCAGCTGGGGCTGGCCGAGGCCGGCGAGCGAATTTTCTACGATGTGAATGACTGAAAACACGCTCCGGCGCTGCCGGAGCGTGTTTTTTCGAAAGAAATGCAGCAAAAGGCTCCGGCGAATGCCGGAGCCTGTGCTTTTTGTGAGGAGAAAATGATATCAGGGAAGAAACGGCGCCGTCTGCTTACGCAGGGGCGAACGCTCCTGATAAGCGATTTACTCTGCGGCCTGAGCAGCCTTCTTGTTGCGGCCCAGAGCGCGGATGCCCTCTACCACCAGGTCGATGGCCAGGATCACCAGCAGGACGCCGATGATGCCGCGGATGTAGAACCACGCCACACCCTGACCACCGGCCATGATGCCGACGATCTGCGCCTTGATGGTGAAGGCCAGAGAGGTCAGAGTCACGATCAGCATGAAGAACATGGGGAAGTAGAACATCTTGTTGTTGCGGCCGATCTTGCCCAGCCAGCAGCACACAGCCAGCAGACCCAGAGCAGCCAGCAGCTGGTTGGCAGCACCGAACAGAGCCCAGATCTTGGCATAGCCGGTCAGACCCAGAGCCACGCCAGCCACCACGGTGATGCCGGTAGCCACATAGGGGTTGGTGATAACGCGCTTCCAGCCGGTCAGATCCTCGCGGGTCTTGCCGGGCTCCACGAAGAACTCAGCGAACATGTAGCGAGCCAGACGGGTGGCGGTATCCACAGAGGTCAGGCAGAAGGCGGACACGGCCAGGATCAGCATGGAGTACACCACGTTGTAGCAGCCGGAGCCGAACACCTTGGAGAACATGGATGCCAGACCGGTGGCGAACACCACGGTGGGGGTAACGGTGGTACCGTCAGCATACTGGTTCCAGATGTAACCGACAGCGCAGACGGAGATCAGAGCCAGAGCGCACTCGATCAGCATGCCGCCGTAAGCGATGGGCTTAGCGTCCTTCTCCTGATCCAGCTGCTTGGAGGTGGTGCCGGAACCAACCAGAGAGTGGAAGCCGGACACAGCGCCGCAGGCGATGGTCACGAACAGAGCGGGGAACATGTAGCCCAGAGAGGTGCCGCTGGGAGCCAGGGTATCATAGAAGCCGGTGAAGGCGGGCATGTCCACAGTGGGAGCGCAGCCGACGATACCCACCACAGCCAGGATCATCATGCCGTACAGCAGGAAGGAGCTCAGGTAGTCACGGGGCTGCAGCAGGATCCACACGGGGGTGACGGAGGCAACGCCGATGTACAGACCGACAATGATCATCCACACGGTGTAGTTCAGGTAGATGGGGTGCCAGTTCAGGCCGATGATCATGCAGACCACGATGCCGATGACGCCGATGACCGTGGAAATGCCCAGAGGCGCGTTGCGGCGATAGACAAAGAAGCCGAACAGAATGGCCATCAGGATGAACATGATGGAGATGATGGCGGTGGAGGCATTGGCAGCGGAAGCCGCATAGTCCACAGCGCCGTCAGCGGTGTAGGTGGCCTTGAAGGTGTTGGCCACGATGGAGGCGAATGCCGCCACCACCAGGATCAAAGTCAGGTAAGCGAAGGTGATGAACAGCTTCTTGGCCTTGGCGCCGATGGCGTCGCCGATGACCTCACCGATGGACTCGCCCTTGTGGCGAATGGAGGCGAACAGGGCGCCGAAGTCATGCACGCCGCCGAAGAAGATACCGCCGATCAGGACCCACAGCATAACGGGGACCCAACCGAACACAGCGGCCTGAATGGGGCCGTTGATGGGGCCGGCACCGGCGATAGAGGAGAAATGGTGACCCATCAGCACGGGAGCCTTGGCAGGACAATAATCCTTGCCATCCTCCATGGTATGGGCAGGAGTCGGACGGGAGTTATCCACGCCCCACTTCTTGGCCAGCCAGCCGCCGTAGAAGATATAACCTACGACCAGGACAGCGCAGCCAATAATAAGGAACAACGCAGCATTCATACAGCTCTCTCCTTTCTGAATAGCGATTTCTTTTGCTTATGAAACAGGCCTCTTTCGAAAACCTGTGCTGCACTATGTCCGCTGGCATTGGTGCTGATCTTTTCCTCAGGCAGCACCACCAGCCCGGTATGAAAGTCCATCCAGCCCCAGTAGGACAGCTTGAAGCTCTTGTAGAGCTTGCAGCGCTTCAGCGCCTTGCGGGCGTCTTCGTCGCAGCTGTCACAGACAAACAGCGCGGTGATGTAGGTATACATATGGGTAGAGTTTGGCTGGATGCGGGCCATGCCCTGTTCGTAGGCCAGCTTTTCGCACCTTTCATATATCTCCTTCGTCAGATGGGGAACATTGAAGAGGTACACATATTCAAAGCTGTTGGCCTGCCAGAGCTTGGCCTTTTTGGAGAGCACGTACTTCTCGGCGGTGGCGTAGAAATCCATCGTGGCGGCCAAGGCGTGCTCGTTCTCTTCGCAGCGGGTCACATCATAGCTGCCGGCGTACACATCGCACAGACGGTCGACGGCTTCCTGTCGGGTCATAGCGGCTCCTCCCTTTTCATAACGATTTCTTAGCACTCAGGACGTGGTCCATCGTTCCTTTCGCGATTAAAACCGCGAAACGCTTATGCCGAAAAAAGTTGCATTTCTTGTCTTTTAGCAAACAAACACGCCCGCCCACTAATAACATCATTACTATACGCCGGTGTTTTTCAACTTTCAAGACGCAAAATGAACAATTTTTGAACATTAAGTTTGTATAAATTTTTGGTTGATTTGTGCAAAAAAATGTGGTAATCTGAAAACGTTACCGACACTTGCCGTTTTTTTCGCTTTACGAGGCGCTGTCCCGCCTGTAAGAACGGTTTGCGCCGGTTTCGTTTTTTATCAGCGGACAAATTGGAAACGTTGCCGCCTTCACATCCGCAATTTCCTGAAAAGGCAAGAAAAAACACCATCCCGGAGGATGGTGTTTTGTGATTTTTTCGGTTACTGTCACCCCAGGTGGCGCTCGAAATTGCCGCCGGCATGGACGCCCTCCTGCACGATGTAAAAGGCATCCGGGTCCACCCGGCGCAGAACATCCTGCAGGGTGTCGATCTCATACTTGGACAGGCAGACGCAGAGCACCTGCACCTCGTCGCCGGTCCAGCCGCCCCGGCCCGTCCAGCTGGTAACGCCCCGGTCCAACTGCTCCATGATGTAGCGGGGCAGCTGGGGGTCGTTCTTCTTGGTGAAGATCAGCAGCTGTACCGTAACATTCTGCCGGTGGATACGGTCCAGAAACAGGCTGCTCAGCACATTATATATAGCGGAGTAGATCGCGGTGGTGGCATCGAACAGGAAGAAGCACAGGGTGTACAGCAGCGCGTTGAAGGAAATGGAGAACCGGCCCACGGTGAAGCGGCTCCCCTTCTTGCTGAGATACAGCCCCAGGATGTCCAGGCCGCCGGTGGAGCAGCCGCAGGTCAGCACCAACCCAGAGGCAAAACCCGCCAGGATGCCGCCTACCATACAGCTGGTGAGGATGTCCGGAATGACCGGCGTGGACGGCGAGGGAATGACCGCCAGAAAGACAGAGTTGCAGACGGTGCAGATCGCCGCCTTCCAGAAAAACTCCCGGCCCAGGGCCTTGTAGGCCAGCAGGAACAAGGGAATGTTCACGAAGAAATACAGTACACCGGCCAGGTCGAAGGGCAGGGAGAGAGACAGCTCCCGCTGCAGAAGGGTACGGATCACCTGGCACAGGCCGTAGGCCCCGCCGCCGTAGAGGCCCTGAGGCACGATGAACACGTTGATGGCCACGCTGAGCAGCAGGCCGCCCAGCAGACCGCCGATCAGGCGCAGGCTCTTGTTGTGCATGAGTTTCTGATACATGGAGCGATACTCCTTTTCTTCAATGGTAATGTCAGTAATACCGGCAGGATACGTAGGTGGTACGTATATGGCACGTGTACGGTACGTATATAGTATGTGGCGGAACGGGAAATGTCAAGCACTTCCCGTTCCGCCGCGGATCAAAAGCTATATCGCAGGCAGCGCTCCAGTCTGCGGAGCGCCCGGTGCAGTGAACGGGACACCGTGGACTTGTTGACGCCCAGCACCGCCGCGATCTGCGTCACGTTCATGTCCCTCTCCATGTACAGCGCCAGGACCTCCCGCTGGCGGGGCGTCAGCTCCGCGGCCACAGCCTTGGGCAGGTTCCGCAGCAGCCGGCGGCGGCGTTCGCTGTTGTCCCCGGCCTGGGTGTGGAGCCAGAACTCAAGCCCCGCCCGATCCATGGGGTCATATACGGTACTCGCCATAGCCGCAGAAGCTCCTGTCGTAGTAGCGGGCCGTCAGCTGGGTCAGGCGGCGGCACTGCTCCAGCATGGGCCGCAGCTCCGCGATCCGGCGGCGCAGACGCCGGGCCTCCTCCTGATCGCCGGTGGTACGCAGGGCCAGGCGCAGCTGCGCCAGCCGCCCGGCCACCAGCGCAGAGCTGGCGTCGTACTGTACGGAAAGTTGTGATAATGTCATATGCGATCCCCCTCTTTCGTTGTTCTGCATGGTTCTTTTGTGAAAGCTGTATAACTTTAAAGCGATAAATTTTCTGTTTCCTGATAAACTTTCTTGTTGACATTGAGGGAAAGCTCTGGTATAATACGGTTCGCTGGTGAGATGCTGGTGTAGCTCAGCTGGTAGAGCAGCTGATTTGTAATCAGCAGGTCGGGGGTTCGAATCCGTCCACCAGCTCCAATTGAATACCCATATATTTGGGGGATTTCCCGAGTGGCCAAAGGGGACAGACTGTAAATCTGCTGGCAATGCCTTCGGTGGTTCGAATCCACCATCCCCCACCAAAAATACCGATCAGCCTTTCAGGCGGTCGGTATTTTTATTGTCAACGCCGCGGTATCTATCATGTGCACGCCCCGAGAGAAGCGGCCCAGCCCGCCGCAAAAGAGCACGCTCCGGCGTGCTCTTTTCGTTTTTTGCCGCCCCCTCTGCCGCCGTTTGTATCCACCTCCTCCACGCCACAGCATTCTTGTGACAACCCCCTTTCAAAACCAAGAAACTTGTTGATGACGCTACTGTATCACAAGAAACTTGTGATGTCAAGTCAAAAATCACAAGTTTCTTGTGATTATCCCTTGACAAAACCAAAAATCCAGCGTAGTATACTGTCAAAAGCAGTCTGTATTTGTCGAGGAGGTGCGCGGCGTGTCTTTTGGTGAACAAATGCGGCGGCGGCGGGAGGAGCTGGGGCTGACCCGGCAGGCGCTGGCCGACCGACTGGGAGTGTCCGTGTCCGCCGTGGGCAACTATGAGACGGGCATCAGCGCCCCCAAGGAGGAGGTGCTCCTGCGGCTGTTTGACGCGCTGGAGGCCGAGCCCAACTATCTGTACCGGGGCAGCTACCGCGCCGCCTCCGGCGGCCACAGTGACGAGGAGCGCCGTCTGCTGGCCAAATACCGGGATCTGCCCCTGTCCGGGCGCCAGACCGTCCACACGCTGGTGGACGCGCTGACCGAAATGACTGACGACCTGCGCGCCGCCGCACCTGCCGCCGAGAGGCGGGTCATCCCGCTGTACACCTCCCCCGCCGCCGCGGGCTTTGCCGCCCCGGTGTTCGGCGAGGACTACGAGCTGATACCGGTCACCGGCGACGTACCGCCCGGCGCGGAGCTGGCCGTGCGGATACAGGGCGACTCCATGGCGCCGGTCATCGCCGACGGCGCCGTGGTCTACGTGAACCATGACCCGGTGCAAAGCGGCGACGTGGGCATCTTCTGCGTGGACGGCGATATGCTGTGCAAGCAGTACTACCGGGACCCGCTGGGTATGGTATACCTGTTCTCCCTGAACCGGAAGCGCGCGGATATGGACGTGGTGTTCCGCCGGGGCAGCGGCCGCAGCCTGACCTGCTTCGGCCGGGTGATGCTCCACGCCCAACCCCTCCCGGAGGGACATATATAACGAAGCAGCCCGCCTCTTTCGAGGCGGGCTGCGTTTTCGCGGTCACAATATAAATCCTCCGTCACAGGTGAGTACCTGCCCGGTGATGAACGACGCCTTTTCGTCCGCCAGGAAGCTGACAGCGGCGGCGATGTCCTCCGGCGTGCCCAGACGGCCCAGCGGCGTCTCCTGCGCCAGCTGGGGGAGCACCTCCGGCGGCAGAGCGTCCAGCATATCGGTCTTAATGACACCCGGCGCAACGCAGTTGACCCGGATGCCCGTTGGCGCCAGCTCCGACGCCAGCGACCGCGTCAGCGCGATCAGCGCGCCCTTGGTGGCGGAGTACGTCACCTCGCAGCTGGCGCCGCGCAGGCCCCAGATGGAGGATACGTTGATGATGCACCCGGCGTGCTCGTGGAGCATATGGGGCAGCACCGCCTGTATGGTGTGGAACGCCCCGTCCACGTTCACGGCGAAATAGCGGTGCCACAGGGCGTCGGTGATATCCTGGAACAGCGCCTGTCCCGCCACGCCGGCGTTGTTCACCAGCAGCGACACGGGGCCGAGCTCGCCCTCCACCCGCCGCACCATCTCGTTCACCTGTACCCGGTGCGCCACGTCCGCCTGCACGGCCATGGCGCGGCCGCCGGCGGCGCTGATCTCCGCCACCAGCGACATGGCGCAGTCCTGCCGTTCCCGGTAGTTGACGCACACGGCGTAGCCCTCGGCGGCCAAGCGGCGGGCCACCGCCCGTCCGATGCCCCGGGAGGAGCCGGTCACCAGCGCGATCTTTTCCATGGGATCATCCCCTTTTCACAGTCTTTCCCCGTGAGTATAGCAAATTTCCGCGGGAAAGGCAAGAAAAGTGTTGACAAACCGGGGCTGATAGGGTAATATACTATCGTTGTCTGCGCGGTTAGCTCAGCTGGTAGAGCACATGCTTGACGTGCATGGGGTCACAGGTTCGAGTCCTGTACCGCGCACCAGAAAAACCTCGGAACCACAAAGTTACCTACGCATAAGGACAACATTTCAAATTACCGTTCAAGTAGCATTGAAAAAGCCACTGACTCTGAATTATTCAGGGTCAGTGGCTTTTCGTTGAAAACGAGGCTGCATTCTGGCACAATCTATGTGTATAAAAGGAACTTCTCATAATTGCACCTTACAGAGCTTGTTTATGTAACCGTTGTAATACTGCAAGACCTGTTCCACGGCCCCGGCGTCACCGGCGCGGGCCGCCTCGATCACTGCAAGGGGCAAAGGCTCCTTATATCCGGCCTGCTTCATTCTGCAATACCTCCCGTCAGTCTTGTTCTCATGGTTTCCAGCGTCTTAGTCCTGTGCCGCTGGACGGCGCTGCGGGACATTCCCACCACCGCGCCGATCTCGCCGTCCGTCATTTCCAGGACACAATGCAGTATCAAGATGCTTTGTCCCGGCTGGGGCAAGCTGGCAAAGGCAGCGGCCACCAGCCCGTCGCTGATCTGAAGCTCACAGCCATAGGCCGGAAATATAAAACTGTCGCTGGGGTACTGATCTATCGTGCATAGCGTGTCCAGTTCCGAAAGCGGCAGCGTTTCAAAGGATGTTTCCCAGCCACGCTGACGCTTCCTTTCCCGGAAGTAGTCAACGGCTTCATGGTACAGTACCAGCTTGCAAAAATGGTCAAACTGGCAGCGCCTCCCGTAATCATCAGGGGTAACTTTCATCTGCTCACCCCCTTTCCGTGGGGAGTGAGCAGGATGATCCTGTCCGTTGTCAGGGGCCTATGTTGGCCCTGGTCTGCTGACCGCCTCCTTTTCCATCTGATTTTTTGCCGGAAATGACAATCCGCGAAAATCGACAAAAATCGCCCGGCAGTTCATAAACCTACCGGGCGACGATTTGAAGCGTTTTGTTGTTTTCTTACATGGTATAGTTCATACTCATAGCCGGAATATTCCCGTGGCGGGGCAAGGCTTTTTTTAAGCGGTAGAAGTGGATTAGATTATAATGATAGTAAAACAGCATGGCAGCGTCCTCCCGTGGGCCGCCATGCCTTTAACTGCTGGGAATGACAGAAAGAAAGCAGCGGCCTTGATTTCTCAAAAGCGCCACCAGTGAATATAGATTAAGCGTGAAAATGGGTCTGCCCAGCAGCGGTTTTTTTCTTTTCTGCCGCTGGGCAGATGTTTTTTCTTTAGATACATGATAAGAGGAATTTTTGAAGATTCCATAAAGATTTGAAAAATGGACGGACATAAAAGACGTCCATTACACTATCGGAAAATCAGCAAGGAAGTTTCATAGTAACCTTTGCGCCGCCGGTTTCTTTTGAATTTTCTAAAATAAGCTGACCATTATGTTGTTCCATAATCGAATTTGTAATATATAGACCCATACCAAAGTGTAACTTTGAATTGCGGCTTTGATCGCCCATATAGAACCGTTCCTGTGCGTGGCATAATGCCTCTTTAGAAAACCCCGTTCCCTCGTCTGTGACTGAAATTTCCACGAAACCGTTGTTACTCTGAACATCCACATAAAGCGTTCCGCCTTGCGGGGAGTAGTCCAGCCCATTACTGATAACATTCATAATGGCACGTTCTATCAGCACCCTATCAAATTTCAGCATTTGAGGGAGTGAAACAGTATTCATTTGCAGCCGGATTTCTTTTGTCCGGCATAGTGATTCCATATAACCGAACAAGTGCTGCATGAACGCTGGCAAGTCTATACTTTCAATATGGAGCTGATAACCAACCGCCGCCCGTGATATATCAATCAGGGTTTGAATATATGACTGCATCTGGCCGGAGCTTTCCACGACGTAACCAGCGTATAATCGTTGCTCATCATCAAGATTTGTTTCTGTGAGTAAATCAGCATTTCCTTGAATAACCGTCAGAGGCGTTTTCAAATCATGGGCAAGCGCGGCGATTTGCTCTTTCTGTGTCTGTTCGGTTTTCCATTGCCGTTCTAACGAAATTTTCAGATTATCTTTCATATCTGAAAAAGATGCAAGGACATCTTCAAACTCTTTGATTTTGGCGTGTCCTACTTCAAAATCAAGGTTTTGCTTTGAAACCTCCGCAGTTGCTTCTAAAAGCGGGGTCAGTTGTGTACGCAGGTTCTTAGCAAATCTGGCGGTCAGTATGATAATGACCAGCAGCGAATTTACAGCCATCAGGATAAACGCAAGCGTGTCAGGAGATGGAAAATATTCCGGTAGCCATGACACTGTAAATTGAGAACCAATATAATACCTTAAAACGCAAAATTCGTTTTCCCGGACAACAAGTGCAAACTGCCTCCCCGTAGCATATTCAATATATTCTCCCTTTGCGTACAGCAGGGCAATTTCTTTTTCATCATCGTCCATATTGCTGTAAAGCTCATTAAAGTTCTTGTCCAGAATTAAGTAGCCGCATCCCTGTGGAATCACAACCTTTGTAATATCCGGGGCAATCGTCAGCGTTGGAATGATCTCTTTTACCTGCAATTCACTTAGATTTGCTCTTGTAGCTAATCCAGCATTTACAGCAAGTCCCTCCAAACCAGAAGGGACAATAATTGCCGCTACCAGCATGACAATGAGGGAGATAGCAAACTGGCGAAACAATATTTTCAATGTAGGTTTCTTTTTCACTCCCATTTATATCCTATCCCCCATAGGGTGCTGATCGGACTTATTTTGAAATGCTCCAATTTCGCACGAATATTTTTTATATGCGTTGAGATCGTAGAGTTATCGCCTATTCCATCAAACCCGAAAACGGCTTCATAGATTTGTTCTTTTGTAAAAACCTGTCCCCGGTTTTTCGCAAGGTATTCACAGATTGAATACTCGCTTTTGGTAAGGGGAACCGGCTGTTCTGAAACATACAGTACCTTTGCGGAAAGGTCAAATCTTATATCAGGCTCAAATGAAAGTGTGCTGTGATGCTCCCTTTTTTCTCTGCGTAAATGTGCCGCGACACGGGCGCGAAGCTCCTGAATACGAAAAGGTTTCGTAATATAATCATCCGCACCGATGCCCAATCCAAACAACATATCTTCCTCTAATGTCTTTGCGGTCAGAAAGAGAATCGGGCAGTCTACCATATTCCTGATCTGTTTGCAAAACTCAAACCCGTCTGTGCCAGGCATCATCACATCCAAAAGAATGAGGTCATAGAAATGCAGCTTTTTGATGTCTACATCATCCGCATTTTGACAGACTGTTATCAAATATCCATCTTTCCCCAAACTGTTCTTAATCAATTCCAAGATAGAAACTTCATCGTCAACTACAAGTAAGTGGGTCAAAAAATCACCTCCCGCCCCATTATACCACATTGTCGAGGTTACTCATCATTATTTTTAATGTCAGCTTTCCGATATTCATTGTTGATATTTACAGCTACGGCATTGCTTATATCCACATCCACAATACTGTAAACGTAGCCGAAACTGAAATCTTCCCCCGCCACATTTTTGAAGCGTTTCGATACCTGCCCGATTTCTTCTTGCAGTTCTGACATTTCAAGACATTCATCCGTTATGGTATATGTCAGGCCGTTATATGAAATTTCATCATAGTTTGCGGCGTTCAGCTCATAATACGGCAGAGATTCATTTAACGCCTTATTTTTATCGGCGGTATCGCGGAGCGCACCGCAGGCCGATAAGCATATAAGACTTACAAGCACAATTACCACGGCAAACAGGCACTTTTTATTCACTGTTTTTTCCTCCCTCCCAACCATGAAACCAAACCAAACTGGCAATCAGCAGACAAACAGTGCAGCATACAGAAATAATCATACCGCTGAAAAAATCGGTTTTTACCTGTGCATACAGTTGGGGGCTATCCCATGCAAGCACAGTGTAATCCATAGCACGAACGCCCCAGGCCCAGGGAATATATTTCCATGTAGCGTCACCAAGCCCTGTTATCATAAGGGCAGCTATTAAACTCCCTGCAATTCCCAATCCCATAGATGCACCTTTTCCGAAGCTCATTCCCACAAACAAATGAATCAGGTAAATGGGAAGCATGGTAATCAACAATAGAATCCCTGCTTTCAGGTAAAGGCTTGCCGGAGCATCCCTATATAGTGCAGCGAATGTTCCTAACGCTAAAAA